>OJAW01000572.1_pt1 | contig 25399 bp, 25 predicted proteins | sample 1589151 | NCBI WGS metagenome assembly OJAW01 (sample SAMN03283290) | human gut metagenome | biome: human-associated habitat; material: feces | host: Homo sapiens | place: Peru | collected 2012
AAATTTTGGAATTGATGTTTCTGCATATTTTTTTATTTCGCGTTCTTTTGCTTTGTATAATAATTTTACTTTTGCTTTATGTTCAAGCTCTTTTGGGGTAATTTCAAGATGTTCTTTTTTTAGAATATCTTTTTCTTTTTTATATAAATCTTGTAATTCTTTGTCTTGACTTATTTTTGAATCAAAAGATTTATTATCTGCCATACTATCTATATATTTTTCAACTTCTTTATCAATTTCATTTTGAATACAATGCTCTTTTATTGATTCTAAAGTTTTATTCATTTTCTTTCTAATTTCCTTTTTAGTGAAACTGTTTTTTCCATCTTTAGCTTGTAATTCATTTTGTACTTTCTTTTCATATTGTTTTAATTCATTTACTACATCTTGCATTCCTTGCTCTTCGAAATCTTCTATTGATGTTAAATCTATGTATTTTGCTCTAACTGATTTTTCTATGGTATTTGTTAAATCTTGTCCTATTATTGTAAAATCTGGCATTTCTATATTTTTAGATATAATTTCATCATCAACATCCCCAGTGCATAATAATGGAGCATATTCCTTTAGATAGTCATTCAAATAATTAGCAGTATCTTTAAAAGTAGAAAATATTACTACCTTATTTCCTGTTGATATAATTTCATCACATAACTGTTTGGCTCTCTCTACCTTAGCAGAAATTATATTCTCACTTGTTAAGATACTTGGTAATGCCGTAGCTTGACGAAGTCTGCTAACCATAGATAATAGTGAAGCAGTACTCATATGTACCTTATCTACTTCATCAATTATTCCTGATTTGATATCATTATAAAATTTTGATTGTTTATTATCCATTTCAACAATTTCATTAATAACAGTTTTCGGTGGCAATCCTAATATATCTTTTGTTCTACGTAATGAGCATTGTGATAGCTGATATTTTAACAAGTCGGTATTTTTAAATCCAAGTAGAATATTATGAAAATGACCTCCATATGAACAATAATGATATTTAAATGTTGTGTAGTTAGATTTTTCAAGTCCTAATCATTTCAGTGGAACATATACATCTAATGGATTATTTAATAATAGAGTTCCAGTCATACCAATTTTATATTTAGCATCATTTAATTTTAAGAGATGTTTTCCTTGTTGACTAGATGGATTTTTTGTTGTGTGGATTTCATCGACAACTATCATATCAATTGAATTTTTATTTTTCTTTAATAGTTTAAGAACTTTCTCATCTCTTAATGTTTCAATATTTGTGATAATAAAAAATTCTTTTATTTTTTTATTTAGTTGTTCACATCGATCAGCAACAGAACCTATATGAAGCTCACCTTTTTTGTTTATTTTCTGACCTAATATCATACAATCTAAATCAGAATGTTTTAAAATCTCTTTTCTTCAATTAGCTTTTAAGTTATTTATTCCACATATTATTAGACAATGTTTTATATTTTCTCTCTTTTTTAATTCTTGAGCTATATAAATTAATTCAAGACTTTTTCCTAAACCTGGGTCATCAAGCAATAATCAATTGGCATGATTTAATCCATATTGAATAGCTTCTTTCTGATAATCATATGGATTAGTTTTGTATTTTGATAATTTATATATAATTTCAGGCTTCTCTTTTGTATCAATAAATTTTAATGATATATCATCAATAGGATTTAATGACTCAATAAGTCTAGATAAATAAACTAATGAAAATTCTCATTCATTAGTCTTCTCATTATAATTTCTACAATCAAAAGATTTTAGTACATCAACTATTTCTTTCTTAAAATCAAATTTTACAAAAAACGTAGTAATCCCTGGAAGTTTCTTTGCTGATCTCTCTTCTATATAAATCATTAATCTTCCTTCAATGTTATTCTATCTTCATAAATATCTGAACTAAAATCAGATTCAAAATCTTTTTCAGAATCATATTCTGTCTTAAAAGATATATTTGCATGAACTATAAATGGTTTATTGCATTTATCACAAATATATGATTCACTCATATTAGCAGATTTACCGGATACATAGGTAATCTTTCCATCCACGGTTCTTACAATGTCGGTTGGTTTTCCTAAAATATAGTCTGGCAAGAAAATTTCAGCTGGTAAATATTCATAACCACAACATGGACATTTAATTGTGTTTATTTTAGAACTTAATAATTCATCAATTTTATTACTATTCATTTTTAAATTCTCCTTTCATAATATTATACAGTACAGAAAAAGAGATATGTGTTATTTTTCACATATCTCTTTAATTAATTTTAAATAATTTTTATTATACTCATTCTCCATCATCTATTGGAAGATTTTCTAAACTTGTTGTTAGTTGTGTGTTTTTATATGTTATAACATCACTTGTAAATTTAAACATACTCGATTCCGGTACGCTCCAAACATTATTAATTTTTTGAGCTACAACTAGAGAATAAATTGTTACACCAGAAGATTCAGCTGTTGGCACATTAGTACTAACATTTAAACCTACAAAGGCACCATTATAATCTATTTTATCAGCACCAGTTTCTAATGGCATTAAATATATATTACCTACATCAGAGGTTGAAACTTTTATATAAAAATAAATCTTATCTGTAGTATTTGTTATATCTACTGCAATGTTTGATGTTGTTTTAAAATAGTAACCGTTTAAATTAAATTCCCCAGCTCCAATAGTTACTTTAGATTCAGTCGCTGTAATAGAAGGTGCTGTTATAATAAAACTTTTGTTGTTTGTGAATCTATTTGTTATTGAAGTGATATTTTGTTCACTATTTAATTTCGCATTTCTATCAACAGTATCATCTCTTAATGAACTTGGATACATTTTAACTGCATTACTTATAAAATAAGACATTAGTTATTACCTCCATTAGATGGTGTTTGTAAGTTTATATTTCATTCTACAATCAGACTTTGACCTTGTGTTAATTCAATACCTTGGGTGTAATATTTATTTTGTTCAAATGTTGCTCGTGTTGGTTGTTCAGTTGGTTCACTATAAGTGCCGTCAGCATTTTTTATATAGTACTTTGTACCTGTTTTAAATTCAGTAGCTAAAACATAAATAGGCGCAATACCTGCTAATAATGTATCAATCTGCTTTGTAGAAATAACAGGGAATAAGCCTAATTCATTTAATGTTCCCCCTTGTGGTATAGATGAATAAGGTATGATAGCCTCAAATGGAATAGATATAATATTATTTGCATCTATAATTCTATTTGTTGTTAAAGCAATTCTATTTATCTCAAATTCATTATTTAATCTCGTACTATTCACATCAAGGGGATTTGTGCCACTACCTATACCTAGATATTTAGGAATGTAATTACTATGTGAATCTTTGCTAGTTACAAAATTTTGTAAGAAAGCTGATAAACCAGTGAATAAATTTTTAGTTACAGTATTGTGATATTTGTATGTATTTAAAATCACACCATTTTTACACTTTTTTATTGTCACATTACTTGCACAACATAAAGTTGCTGTTTCGTTATTTTTTGACATTTCTACTCCTTCTTGATTTAAGAGTATCAGCTGAATTAATTTTAATCATTTCAGTTGCTTGATTATTTGTTTTATAATTTACTGGGAAATTTTGATTTATAATAAAATCAGAATTACCAGATATTGATGAATAATTTTCTGCTGTTATAGCACTTGCATTTACCTCTTGATCTACAATTACTGTTGAAGTTGCTGTAGTGTTGAGTTGTAAAGCTTGAGTTATTTCATATACACAACCTGCAGGTAAAATATATCTTAAATATTCATCTAAAGCTTCAATGTTATCTATTTGCTTGCTTACATAAATATATATTACATTTGTATCTGAATTATATTCAATTTTTTTAATATCTTCTTGTGTTTTACCTTCATATAATAATATACTACTTACAGCATTTCTAACACCTTTTATAGAACCTTTATACTTAAGTGAATATTGAAAACTAGATAATATATATCTTCACAAATTTACTTCAATGTTTTTATTTGTTATAAAACCAACTTTTGTACCCAATAAAGGTAAAAATTGATCATTTATCTTCATTGGGTCATTTAAGTTAATCATTGAATCTATATTGTATCGTAATCCATTATATGTTAAATCATATAATCTTGATAATAATTGAAAATCTCTTGATTCTTCTATATAATTTTGTGGTACATTATTTTCTGTTCTAAACATAGCTAATTACCTCTAAGAAACATAATATGGATTTACTACAATATTATAGTTTGTTGTATCTATTTGAGCTATTGTGTATTTGTTATAAATATGATTTAAATTGAAGTAACTTGTTGATAATGTTGGTTGTAAAACTTTGTCCTGTGGTTTTACTCTATAAGTTCAATCAAATTGTGGCTCTGTGTTATCATAACAAACTGAATTATTCATAATGTCAATCATTTTTGATTCAATTGCTTCACCATTTGTTGTTACATTAAAATTATCATTATCATTATAAGCTTTTTCGACATCTATATCATCTTTGTTATAACCATCAATTTTTGTTATATAATCTAATGTTAATGTATCTGTACTAGTAAAATTATCACCTTTAGTTATTTTTATTGAAGTCACAGCTTCTGTTATATGAATATAATGAACACCTTTTGAATAATTAACTGCAGCACTAGTATTGAGTTGTATCTTAACACTTCCATTAGTAGATACTACATTAAATTTTAAGTAATAATTAACCCTTTTAGATACATCAAAGTTAAAGGTAGATTCTAATCCATTATCTCCTATATCTTCACCAGTTAAGTTTAATAATCCATTAACTCTATTAAGTTTATCTCATGCAGAATTTTTAGTGTAAGTATATGCTCTTAAATAATCTGTTGATGTTGGAGTAATTACTGTTGTATCTAAATTAACACCACCTGCCATAGCTATTGGATAATTAAAGGCTAAATATTTATTTGGACCAGTTATAACTTTGGTACCTTCAACATCTTTTAATTTAAATGTGAATTTTTGGTTTTCTTCTAATTTTTGTGGATTAGTTGAATTAGAATTTATATTTAATCTTGATCTAACTTGCCAATTACTGCCATCTGGTAAAGGCTCTATAATTTCACTGCTACCATCTACACTTGTTAAAGTTATTGTGTCATTCTGTCCTAATGTTATATTTTGGTAAGTATTTGTTATATTGGTTAATGATACACTTGATTTTATAGTTCCACCAGAACCTAAAGTATATATAGATAATTCAACCATTTGTAACCCATCTTGTGGTGCCGCTGTTCACCAATTTTTTGTTTCACTGGCATCATATATTTTTTCCAAATCTAAGTTAACCGGTGTTTTTAATGGTACTGGATTACTAGTTGATAGGTTTTCTATTCTTGTACCTGAACCTAATATAACAAGATTAGTTGCTGTTTGATCTGTGAATATAAAATATTCATTCTCTTGCAATATATAAGAAGAACCAGATTGTCCTTTTGCAGCTAATGTTTGATCATTATTTAACACTGCAATATATTGATAACTAGGTTTGAGTTGTTTTGTATTTGCTTCTTTTATTGATATTGAATTTCCTGTTTGTATTTTTTTATTATTTTCTGAAATCGCAAAGGTTGAATTTATTACAGTTCCAGCTGGCCATGTCTTACTATCAGGTAAATTGTTTGAATCTACAAAGGTAAATTTTACACTAGTTCCATCAGGTAATTTATAATCTTTATTTGCTGGTATATTTAAGGTTGTAAAACCTTTAAACTCATATCCAACATTAACTGAATACTGTTTTGTTGTAACATAACTTGGCGCTACAAATTGAACCATCTCGTTATTTTTAACATTAGCTACATGAGCACCACTAGCATCTTGAGTTGTTGAAATAGTTGTTTCAGTTGTTAATGATTCTATGTTCTTTTTACCATTATCATCTGCAATGATTTGATTATTTGATTGATTAAAATCATATAAGAAATCATCATCAAACTTAAATAATTGCACATTACCTGATAAAACCATTCTAGCTATTAATTCAATATTATCTACATCAACTAATCCAGCATCTTGTGTTTTTTGACATTTAACTGCATATTCAGGTTGATTTAATATAACATTGTTTATTCTTGAATCTGAATTTTTTATAACTTCGATTAGATCATTATAATTTGGTTGTGAACCAAAGTCTATATTTCTTGATGAGTAATTATTCAATAAAGCTGTTTTGATATTATTTTCAATATCTCTTTTTTCATTTGATGTAACTTTATAATATGTTGTAACTTGACCTTTTAACAAATATAAATTATTAAACAATGCTTTACCATTTTCAATATTTGAACTAGTTATCAAGTTGTGTTGAATTGATTTTATTTCTGCTAAATTAGCATCTATTGTTGCCTTTATGACATTTTCTGAGTCACTTAAAGTTGTCTTAAATCCATTATCATAGTTGGTTTCATTTGTTGGATTTGTATAATTTAACATATATAAATATAAATCAAATGGAAGTATAATTGATGATGCTGTGTTAGGTATTTTTGTATTTATCAGTTTCCTATTTGTATAAACACCATCTCATTGTATAACATGATTACTATAATTTAAGTCATTTGTTCTATCTGAAACTACAAGGTTGGAAAGTAGATATGGGGTACCAGTACTTTCCATATTATATATTTTTGATGTGTAATCTTGTGTTGTAACTAATGTATTAAATGTTCCAATACTTTTCTTGTAATTTCTATAAGCATCATCTAATGTCTCAATATCTTGACCGCCAGACCCTGATATTAGTTGATCTATTTTAATTACATCTTTTAATAAGATAGAAGTATTTTCATCATTGTTTATTTTATCTTCATTTAAAAAATAAATTATACTATTTGCTTTTGTATTACCATCAACACCATCTGTAATTATATATTTAACATTAAATGTATTTGTTATTAAGTCTGCTACATCACTTGGAAATTCGATATAACAAGTGTCACTATTTGGTAATACCCCAAACTTATAGATTCTTCTACCTTCTGAATAAGAAGCTAAATTATCTACTCTCTTCCATTCATCTGTAGTTACCCAATTAGAATTTGTTGATATAAAAATACCATTTTCTGCAATTCTTGTTTCATTAAAGTATAATCTTAAATTTTCATCAAGATTAGCTAGAGTTAAATTTGTTTCTCCATTAACATCAAAATCATGAATTGTACCTTCTATTGTTGGTACTTTGACTTGATATATATCATTAACTGTTGAGGTATTTTCATCTACTGTGATATTAACACGTTGTAATGTGGTGTAACAAATTGTTTTATCTTTATTTGTTAATTGAGTTCATAATGGAATCTCTAATGTTGTTGTTCCTGAACTGGTCAACTCAGTTTCTGGTAATAATTGGAATGTAGCTTCAGATACTGCTGACCTATATCAATGCATATTATAACCTAATAAATCGTATAATTTTCTAGCATTACTTTGTTGTGTTACTGATAATGGGAAACATTCCAATACATTTTTGTCAATATTATAGTTATTTTTATCTGCTACAAGAGCATTCAATTTTAATAATAAAACACCTGGATCAGATTCATTTGATAAACTAGGATCTCATTTATTAGTTAATTTTTTTGCAGTATCTAATAATTCACTGTAGATACTATTAAAGTCCTTGTTTGTATAACTTAGATCTGACATTATTTTTTCATTATCATTCATTTTATTATTTTTCCTCACTTTCAGTTAAGTTAATGCTATATAGATTGGTTGTATAATCTAATAAGTTAGTTGCTTTTATGTTTGCATAAATATGAGCTCTATCAGATACTATTGTTATATCTTTTCTTTGTATTTTTATTTGTGGTATAAAAGTAGTAATTGCTATGTATATATCGTCAATTACTAAATCTTTTACTATTTGATTATTTTGTTCAAAAGTTAATTTTTTTATATTTGTTCCAAAATATGGATCTCCAAATAAAGATGTTTTAGCAGCACCTAACAACAATTTTAAATTAGATGTTGTTGCTTCTTTATCTTGATATAAATTAACTGATGTACTTGAAAATATTTTTGGAAATGCTATTGAATACATTTTTATGTTTCCTTTTATTTATATACAATAAATTTAGCAATTTTGTTATGTAATTATAGGTGTTGCTTCATAAGCAAAAGTGATTGTTATAGGGTTATCTTCTGAACATAATAATGAGTAATTAGATTCAGTTGAAGCAACATTCTTGTTTGCAAAAATATCAAGACTAAGTGAGCCATTAGTAGATAAGGTCATTCTTAACTTTGAAAAAGCTGAGCCATATAGTGAAGTTGTAGCACTTAGAACTCGTGTCATAATTTTTGATGTAGCTTCAATTGATGCTTGTATATTTGAATTAGGTTTAAATAAATTATAATCACTTAAATGCCCAACATAGAAGTTGTGTATATTAATCATTGCGGCTTCACCACTATAATATGATAAACTATGCCCATAAGAAAGACCATTAGTTATAACAAGTTTACCTATAACATAATTTCCTTGCCTCTTTAAATAATTTGTTGTGGCAGTAATACCAGAAGCAAGTGTAATACTGCCCTCTCTAAAACCCAACTCGGATAATCTCTGCTCAACAGTTCCTTTTGAAATATCATATCCATCTAATGCTTCTTTTATTGGAGTTAAATCAGCATTAATCGCCTCAATATTTGTTGATATAGTTTCTATATCTTCTTTCACATCATCAATATTGCTATTTGCTAAATCAATTTGACCTTGAATGTTATCTCTTACATTTTCTAACTTTTGAATTTCAAATGGTTGAATATCACCTATATATGTTTGTTTGTCTAAAAATGTTGTAGATTTTGTTGTTAATGTTGATAGTGTTAAGCCAACTTCACTATTGTTTCCTGTTCCTTTTTGTAATCAACCTATAATAACAGGTTTTCCTATATCATCATCTTCAAAAGCAACATATACAATATCACCTTTCCCTAAATTTGTTAAAGTGTTTGGTAAAGCACAAACAGTTGCTTGAGATAAATTAACATCACTTGTTGCACCTTCACTATCTTCTTTACCATCGTATATAGGTATTCTTACTCTAGCATATCATTTATTTAAAACTTTTTCTACTGTTCCTTTAGTTATCATTTAAACCACCTATTCTTGTTAGCTTTAATGTTGTTGTAAAACCGCCAGTAGATATTTGGTCAGTTTGTTTTGTTACTATATAAGTTCCTGTTCCAATGTATTTTTGGCCATAAAATCAAATATTTAATTTTACATAAGTCATAAGTATTGCTGGTTTTAATAGACCTTTCATTGTTAATGTAACTGATATTGGATATTGAGTTACAGTTGACCATCAATCCCTATCTGCTTCTGTTGTTTTCATTAAAGCTGCTGAATTTGATATTGATGGTGAAAATACTTGTTGATACTGACCTTCATTATTTATTCTATAAATATATTGTGATTGATTATTTTCTTTTGAATAATCATATAATATAGAATAAGTTTGATTATCATCAAATGAAATTGATGTTACTATATTTTGCGGATTTGGATACCCTACATCTATTGTATAAGTATCTAATGAATTAATATCTTTTATATTACTTGTCATTTTAGATACTTTAAAATATGGACCACCAAACTCACCTGTTAAATCATCATAGACAACTAAAACATATTTATTTCTTTTTTGTAATTCTGTATCAGAATCACTTATATCACTCATACATTCAACAAGATATTTGATATAATTAAATACACTTATCTGTTTCTTTGCTTCTATTTCAACTGTTTTATCATTACCAGCAATTAAACCTTTAAGTAATACTTTAGCTTTATCTCTCATTCCATAAAATATATCTAAAGCACCACAACTTAAATACTTTTTATTATACAGTATTTCTTTAATAATATTTGAAGGTTTATCATATGTTTTAGGAAAACTAAATGTACCTGAATTTAAATTCATAGCTTTACTAACACAATTTAAAGTATATGTAATACCTGAACCTTGCATATCAATATTTGATCTTATTTGAGTAATTAAAGCCTCTTCTTCTTTGTAAATATAGGATGGTGTAGATAAATCACCATAGCTTAATTTAATATTTCTACTTTTACTTACACTGCTGAATATTTTTTCTAATAGATTTGGATCATCTCCAGGTCTTATTGCATATTTCATTACTAAAGTATAAGTATTTACATTACCATTTATTTTATCTACAGTAAGTGATTGCATAAAATTTGGATATATTGTAGCAATAGAAGAATAATATTCTCTATTACTTCAAATAATATTTCTAGTTTCTTTTGAATAAGCACCAAATGTATAATCACCAATTGTTGCTATTATAAATGGTGTTTCAACTCTAGTTGTCGTAGAAAATAAATCTTCCATTATTTACTCCTATTGTTCAAAACTAATTTCACTTAATGTAGGTATTTTTATTTCAGTTCCTTCTATTAATTGTATAAATGGATCTTGTATTTGATTAAAATCTGCTATTATTCAAAAGAATGTTGGATTATTATAGTAATCTAATGCTATGCTGTCTAATGTGTCGTTTGCTTTCACTTTATATAATATATAAGTTATATCTCGATTTAATTGTGATGTTGTTCCATAAATATATTTTTTATCTTCAGTGTTATAATAAAATGGAAAACTAGAATATCTTGATAAATAACTATAATTTCTATATTGTTTATCTTTTAAAACATCCATTTAAATAACTCCTATTTCTTATATATTCTTCTCTCTAAAGTTCTTGATAAACCTCTAAAACTACCTTTGGTAAGTATTGTATCTGCATCATAAGGATCAACTTCATCAATATGAAAACTTAATGCAACTTCTGCATATTTTGTTCCACCACTTACATCAATCAATGGACCACTATAAGTAACTGATATACCACCAGTTACAACACCTTTAATATATATTTCATCTCCAAATCTTAATGCAACCATAGGTGGATTTACCATTTTTGAACTTGTTTGATATCTAGGTAATGCTATTGCTTGTATTTGTTTTACCAGTGTATCAACATAATCATCACCTAATTCTATTTCATTTAAATTAATATTACTTTGATTGTAATTAATCATTTGCATCATATCTCTATGAAGTTTTAAACTTACATCTATTGATCTTGGACCTGAATAACTATATGAATATATAGGTGCTGATCTTGAAATAGGTGTTGTTGATGAATAAGTTGCAGATAATGAATCAGTAACTGATTCTGGATAAGTTGGTAATAATATAAATTTATTTATATGATATAAATATATATAATTAGTTATTAAATCATATTCTCTCATTATACAATATCTCCAATTATGGTTTCTACATCTTTATCAACATATCCTGAAATATCAGTTGTCTTAGGTGTTTTTCAATGTTGTGTTATTAAATCATAAATATACATTCTTAACTGATTATCTCAAACACCTTTTATATGATTATAATTATTATTATTAGATAATGCAAAATCTTTTATTTTATGCTCTTCATTTTCATCTATAATAATTTTATTATTTGTAGCATTATGGTTTGAAAGTAAATATGTTTGAACTCTTGTTATATTTTCTGAAATGTCATCATTATTTGTTATTGTATTTAATAATAAATACTCTACCAATCTATTATCAAAAGCATAATTTACATCACTTATATTTCTAATCAATTCTGGAGATATTTTACAATAATCATCGATTAACTGTGAATATTCAAAATAATTTATGTCACCGCTTTCTTGTGGTTTATTATAAAATACTTTTAATAATTTATTTTTAACATTGAAATCATTAATACCAAAAGTACCATAACTGATCAAATTATTTTTTGTATAATCTCCTTCTAAAACAATTATATTAGAAGCTGATTGAACAGATACTTGAATTAATAAAGTTAAATATTTTTCTAACTCATTTGAGTTATTATCAGTTTCAGTTTTATTTACACCTTTAAATAGATATGGTTTAAAGAAATTTGTTGCTGAGATATTTGTTGGAGTTAAAACATTACCTAAAACGGTCTTATTAGCTATACATACAGATGCAATTGATACTGGATAGTTAGTGTTTATATAAATTGTATATTCTTGATTATATTTAATTGGAACCAATAAAGTTTTTAACCCGTCTGATGTTGTGTTGTCTTTAGTTATTTCACTTCCATTTATTCTTAATTTATCTGAATATTCTCCACATCAACAATTATAATAAGCCATTAAATTTAAGTTATGCATATCTCTTTGCATTCTTAAGTATTGACCTAAATAATAATGTGTTGTTGGGTCATAATAACTATTTGGTGAATTATATTTTGTACAATAACCATGATTTGAGGTGTTATCAACATATTTATCTATTATGTCGAAATAATTACCATCTAAATCTGTTCTTGGACCATTCTCATATTGATAAGGAGTGATTTCATCTGGATATGATTTAAGTGCTCTGACTATATAATTAGGTGTAATATAAATATTATTTTTAATTATTTTTGTGTCAGGTTTTCAAATAGGTATATTAGGAATATATGTAGAACCAACTAAATTTTTAACAAAAGTTGTCATTATATTTGTATCATAATATTTTTGAAACATTATATTTTACCTACCCTTGCCTTTGAAGTGCTGTTTCCATATTTTGTAATTTAGTATCAATACTTGTTATTGTTTGAGCAATTGCTTGAATATTTACATCAATACTGTTTTCTAGTATTTCTTTTATATCTGATTCAGCACCTGTAAATACTTCTGGTGTTGTTTCAGTTACACTTAAACCCATTTCACTAGCTTTAGAACCTACAGCAAAACTTTCTGAAATTCCTTTATGTAAGTCATCACTTATGCTTGATATTAAACCTCTTGAAGTAATATTTGTTTCATCTTTTGGGCTATATCAATCACTTAAACCTAATCTTGCTGATTTGCTAATACCACTTACAATAGCACCAATTTTTGTCATTAAACCAGCACCAACAATAAATTGTTTGGCAATAGTTGCTGCTGATATATCTATATCAGCTCCACCAAAAAGTCCTTTCATTGGTGTAGAGATAGTTACTTTAGGATCCGCACCAGATTTTTGTAACATATCTGCTAGTAATCAGGTTGAGTATAACACAGAATTAGATGCAATACTCTCACCTAAACTAGACATTACATTACCATAAACATTTCTAATTTTTTCTGCTAATGAAAGTCTTTGGCCGATTGTTGATAAACCTTGTTGTGTTGCTTCAAGAGCACCACTATAATTTAAAGATTTTTGTGAAATACTAGTAATTGTTTCTGGTGTTAGATTTAACATAGAGGTTAAATCAGATATTGACATACCAAACAGTTGTGCTAGGGCTGATTTTTGAACTTGACTGCCTGAACTTGCTATTCTTTGTCCGTAAGTAACAAGACCCTTCATTAAAGCATTAACATCAGCGGCATTCATACCACCAGTTAGCATACTTGAGTAATCAACACCACCTATATTAGATGCCATTATTAATAAACTTTGTAAAGCATTATTACTTGATAGTGCTGATATATTTCCACTACCTAAATAGCCAATTCCTTGTGCTATTGCTGATATGGTACTTTCTGAAACACCAACTGAACTTAAAGCACCTAACCATTTTTGTGCTTGATATTCAAATTCTAATGATTGATTTCTACTTAATTGTGAATTAGCATCAATTATTGCACTTGATACTGATTTAGATAGGTTGTTTAAATAAGATGTATCTTGAAACATCTTATTTAAAAATTGATTTAATGATGTTTCAAGACCTAATCTAGCTGCTGTACTATCTGCTTGTTGTATTTTTATTAATCTTAATAATGTTCCATTAGCAGCATCAAATGTAGATGCAATATTCTCTGAAACAGTCATTAAGAATGCTCTTTGGTCTACATTATAAGAAATACCTTGTGCTACTAATGTATTTAAATTATTTAATAATTTTTCTTGTGAAACAAATGGTGAAGTGGATAGATTTCTACTAAATTTTGTAGTCATCTCATAATAATCTCTACCACTACCTTGCAATCTAGTTTGTATTGAAGATATATATTGACCATAAGAATCAATATATTTACCAATATCAGTTAAACCTTGATTTACAGCTTTAGATACAGCTCCAGCAAGTTGTTCACCATAAGCTTGGGCCCATTTTTTAGTTTTTGCTTTAAGTTTTTCAGTTTTAGTTTCTGCTAATTCAATTTGAGTATCTAATGTTTCTTTATGCTCTTTTAACTGTTGTTCTCTTGTTTTTTTACCATAATTAGCTTTAAGTCTTTCTAATGCTTTCTCATAATCTTCATCAGTCTTTAAAGCTTTTTTATTATACTCTTTTAATAATTTTAATTTGGCTTCAAGTTTTTCTTTAATTGCTTTAGCTTCGTCAAATTTAGAGTCTTTATCTGTTCCTATATCTCCAATAGATGTTAAAGCACTTTGATTAAAAAGACTACCTCTTGCCATTTATTTCCTACCTTGAATTTCTCTGCTGTTTCATTTCATCTAATTTTTTCTTTGTTTGTTTTTGTTCATCTACTATAAATTCAATTAGATATTCTCTTTCTGCGGGAGTTATTTTACCTATATCATTATAAGATGTATTTATATTTTTGGATATAAAATATCTTTCTTGTACTATTTCTTTGTATCTAGCTGGACCATAAGGTTTTTTATCTTTAGTCAATGTCGGGTCCAAAAAACTCCCCTGTGATGGGTAATTGATAATCAAATTCACCACCGCATTGTTTACATCTACAGGTTTGTGTTGTATCTAATCCAAAACTGTCATTTAATTTCTTTGCTACTTTCATTATATAGTTAGAATCTGCTGCTGGCATTCTTCTAATATATGAATCAAGTTTTATTGGATCATAAACAACATCATTTACTTTTGCTATTAAAGATTGTAGCGTAAATAAAAATGCAGGATCACCAGTTATTTCAGATTTATTTGCAAGTTTGTTTTTCTTACTTACAATTTCATCTAGTAATCTAGGCGTCTGCATTCTCAATTCTATTTTATCATTACTTTTTGGTAATGATTCTATTGTTAAATATTTATTTAATTCTTCAGAATATGGAGTAACTTTCAGACTGTCTAAATCAATTTCTTGTTCATTAATCTTACCACAAATAGGACAAATTGTACTTATTTTATATTTGCTTCCATATGTAGCAACTCTTAATCTAAACAACAAATACTGGTAATCAGCTATGCACATATCATAGGTCTTAATACCTGGTTTCTCTATTAAACAATCATCAATTATCTCTGGTAAAATTTTGTAAGGTAAATCACTATGACCTAATCTTTTCATTTCTTCTTCAGTTGTCATACTTCTTATTTTAAGATTTGGATTTACACTTTCTTTGTATACTAAACCGTTACTTGGTAAAGTACATTCTTCACTAATGGTATATTCTGCCATTTTATCATATTCCCCTTTGTAATAAATATTTATTCAAAGGTCAATTCTGCCTTCATAAGACATTTTATCATATAAATAAATATTAAATGTCTCAGAAGGTCAAATAATGACCTCTGAGATTTATTTTAGTTAAATTTGTTCTTCCTCATCTGGAAGTTCCATATATGCTTTATCAAAAGTGATAGTTGCTGTTATTGTTTTTTTATCATCACTATCATTACTAAATTGATCTTCTGATAAACCAGATACCCAACAACCAATTAATCTTCATGTTCTAACTAATTGCCAATCTGGTGTATATTCTTGTAAATAACAATTCTTTTTATACTCTGCCATTCTTCCTACTTTGTCTGTTCTAACATTGTAAGATAAATTTTGCCAAGCCATTAATACTGATTTTGTATCTGCACCAATATAATCATTAACTACTAATGTCCCATCACTAAATTGTGGTTTACCTGCTGCTTTCATTACAGAGTTACCATAATTAACACTTATGATATTTTGGGTAAACATAGGTAATGATGAACTTACTACACCAAAATGTAAAATATTTTGAGCATTAGGTATTGTTCTATTTGTATCAGTATCTCTAGCATCTGATCTAACAATATTGTCTATATCAGTAACTATAAAATCAAAGTTATTACTTCTTTGAGGTTCATATAACTTTGGATTATCTGCTAAGTGATATGCACTAATTTGTTCCATCTATTATCTCCTTATTCCACTGATGTATAACTATCTGCTAATTCAATTGTTATATCTCAATCTTCAACAGCTTCAATAGCTACTAATCTTATTTTACAAGCAATTGTTGCTCTCTTTGTTGTTGTAAGCTTAATAATTTTATAATCAGCTAAACCATTATCTGAAACCATTTTATCTAATGTTGGTTCAATTGCTGCTCTAAAGTTTAACCATAACATGTTACTGTTTTGTTCAAAAGTTAACTTCTTTGCTGCTATATAAACTAATTTCTTAATATCATTTGTTAATGTTCTGATATTTAAGAATGAACTTGCAATTAACCCATTTTGATTTCTGTTTAATGTTCTATTTCCCCAAATACAATAACCATATGGTTTAATATCTAATATTGTGTTTATGTTAATACTATTTGATTTACTATCAACGCCAGTTATTTGTAATTCTTCTGAAATTGCTCCACTTACTGGATTTTCTAGTTGAATTAAATTAGAAACATAACCTCTACTAACACCTGCTATCGCATACCAATCAGCATTTGTTTTTATAGAACTTCCTAAACAGCTTAAGTATGCAAATGAACCTGGTAGTATTGATTTTAAATTGTTATTACTTGAATCTTTTAAACTAGATATTTTATACAAACCCCAAGGCATAAATGCTGCTGAATATTTTGATTTTTCATTTGAATCAAACAATGTTGTTAAGTTACTCAATGATGTTATTCAACTATTATCAATTTTTCTATTGTCAAAATCAATAACTGCTGTTGCATCACCTCTTTCAGCTGCTACATTAATCATTGTTTGAGTAGCTGTACTAACATCTACTAATCCAGCACTACCATAAATTATTGTTGGATATGAACCTGATGTTATATATTTAACTTTACAAGAATTTTTGTCTTTTATATATTCATAATTATCTTCAGTTCCAATATATGTGTAGAATTTTGTTAGATCAAAATCATCAGCACCACCTTCTAAATCATATTTTGTCTCTGTTGTTATTAATGTTTGTTCATCTTGGAAATCAGTTAAACTAAAATCAACATATTCATATTTTGAATTATCAAAATAATAATTACTGTTTGGGTTAAATGAAATTAAAGTTGTGGTTAAATTAGATGGTTTATCACCTAAATATTCTGAAAAATCATATACTTTTTCTGATATAGAATAAGTAGAATTTGGTTTAAATGTACAATGAATATTATTACCAAATTCACCATATTGTTTTGCTGTTATTGTAACAAGTTTTTTATCTTCTAAAGCATTACTTGTTGTAGTAGCTTTTTTATTTGTACTACCTGTTGTATCTATAAATCTTGTAAATAAAATTGGTAAACCTAAACTTAATAACTCATGAGCATATATAAATGATTTTTCATATTCACCATCTGATGCTATTTTAACATTATTTATTGTCTTATTACCTTTAAATTTATAAGGCATTGTTCCGAATATAGATTCAAATTCATTAACAGTTCTACATAATGTGGTTGTATTTTCTGGTCCCATTAAAGAATAACCAGGTACATAAACAATGTTATCATTTTCTTCTATATTATCTGGTCTTGTTAAATCTTTTTCAGAGATTATAATCTTTGCCATTTATTTCTCCTTAATTTATTTCTTTATCAACATCTTGGGATTCATTCTTTAATGTTGTTTCAACATCATCAACTTGAACTCTCCAATTATCTTTTATTCTATAATCTAATAGATAACCATCATCAATATAAATAGGTATTGTAAATCTTGTAAATTCACCTGCTATTAATCTCTCTGGTATATCTGAATTATCATCTATTGTACCATTTAATCTTATATTAGCAACACTTGTTCTTTTTGTGTTATTATAAGGTATTTCAATAATTAATTTTGGGTAATTGATTATATTATAAACAAAGTTTCTAACATATTCATCTGCTTCTGCATAATATCTGCAATAAATATCTATTTGATATGATATAGTAATTGGTATACCATTTAATATACCACCTTTTTCACCACTATTTTCTGCTTTCCATCCATCAAAAGACAATGGTCTTTTACTTAAACTGTGTATATCAATTGTTCTACCTTTTGTTATTGTTATCAGAGGTAATTCAATTGGTTTATCTCCATTTGTGTCAGCTCTGTATTGGAATAATCTTCTTGTTTCATCTGGACCTGTAATTTTAATATTTTGATCACCAGTTCAATTTTGAATTTTCTTTACAAGAGCTTCATCATAAAGTCTAGTTGCCATTTGTCTCCTTTGCCTTACTTGTCTCTTCTATATAAAGATTATAATACATTTGTAGATTATCTGCAAAATATTCCATTGCGTCTGTAAATATTGGGTATGGTGGAATATCAATATTTCCTTTATCTATCAAACTTACTATATCAATAAATTTAGCATAAGAATTAGGTATATTTATATTTGGATCTATTGATATCTCATAATAATCACTGTAATTTTTAATTATGAGATTATAACTAGCTCCTATAAGAATGTTTTTTGCCCTTATTAATTGTGGTTGAAGTTGTCATTGAATAATATCATTAGTGTTTAAATAAAAATCAAAAGCAGCCAATTTTCTATCATCACTTCCTGCATATATGTATTCTTGTATTTGTGGAAGAAGCCATTTACAAAAATCATATGCTACTTTTTTGTCTACATCATTATATTCAACTTCTAATGTCATCTTTTATTATCCTACTTTTGTTTTCTTGCTTTAAATAGTCTAGTGATATAAGCTGGGTTATCTTCACCTTTTTCTGGTGGATTGTCTCTTATTAATTGATTTATTTCACTATTAGAGATATTACTTTGTTTTAATATTTCTACTGCATCTTTAATTGTTTGATTTTCAAACCCATGTTTCCTAATAATAGTAATATTTTTTAAAATTTGTTTTATTTCATCAACTGGTTTTATATTATTATTATCATCTAATAAGTGTGATTTAACTAATTGTTGGTTAGCACCTCTCTGTAAATTTGGGTTAGATGCATAGGTCATTGCTTTTATTTTAAATTGAACATCTTCAGGTGAACCTTCATATAGTGAATTATTATATAACCAATCTTCCGTTACATCTAAGTTATCTCCTGATGCTATAGTTCAAATAAGCGCTGCTTCATCATCTGTTATTTTATTTTTAATATTGTTTAAGTAATATATAAAAGCATTTTTTTCTTCATCTAGAGAATGCGTTTCAAATACTGAATCTTCTAATGTGTTATATGCATTTTCTATATTAAATTTATTTGGGTTTTCATTCATTCACTTCTTAATTACTTTAAATATTTCATTTGGGGTAGAAGCTTGTTGTAATAATTTATCATAAGATAATTCTTCTTCATTATTTGCTTCAAGTAATAACTTCATTATTCTTCTTCCTCATCTTTTAATAAATTAAAACTAGAATGTTTATAATTATATTGGTTATCACTAAATGTATCTATATATTCTGGAACTAATTCACAACTTATTGTTGCTGGATATACTATATCAACACTCATTCTAGAAACTCTAAATATTCTACCTTTAGTGTTATCTATACCACTTGGTATTAAAAATACAGCACCTTGTTGTATTCCAGGTAAATCATAAGGAACATGAATTATAGATGCATTTTCTTGCAGTTCTGAAACCCAACCAAGTTTTTTTAATGTGTCTTGTTTTGGATGCTCTTCAAATATAACACCTACAACAATAGGTTTTTCAAAATTTGAATCTATTTCTGCATATGTTGTATAATGTTTATCTGGTTTTGGTGCTCTATATGCTACCTTAATACCAATTAATTTTGTCATTTCTTCAAAATATTTTCTATGAAGTTTTATATCAGGTGTTAAAAGTAAACCATAATTTGATTCATTATTGTTCATTTTCTTCACCTACCTGTTCTTCATCTTCCATACTTATTTGATCATTACTAATATTTTGTTTTTGATATCTATATATATTTCCAGGTTTGAATTGACCTTTCTTTCTAGCTTCTATATTTGCTATGTCAATTGTTGATTTATCACCTAATTCTTCTTCATCATCAAACATTGATTGTTGAACTGGTTCTGTATATTCTTTTCCATATATTGCTGGGTAAATTATATTTTGATATAATTGTTGTCTATTCTTTTCCATATATTGAATATAATTTCTTATTACACTAGCTACCTTAACTAATCAGCTTGTATTAGCTAAAGCTAATAATATATGTTTACAACCTGGTCCTAATTTATCATTTGGGTTTGTTTCATCTGATGGTATTAATTGAGCCTCACCACTATTTATTTTGTTTATTGTAGCTCAGTAACCGAATCTATAAAAGAAATCTGGACATGAGCAAGAAATATAAACATCTCCTTTATTGAACCCAATTATTAAAGATCTTATTACAATTCTTAAATCTAATACATCATTATTTTTTTCTAACTGCTCTCTTAATATATCAAGAAAGCCACCATAACTGATTTTTACTATATAATTATCGGTTTCACCTCTAACAGGTATATTTATATTTATTATGTTATCCTTAAATAATGAATTCATATCAAGTTCATTGTATTCTCTTACACTTGAACTTAATCTAGATTTAAGTCTTTTTTCAAACCTAGTTTTACCATCACCTTTTTCTCTTTCACCACGTTTTGCTTGAGATACTAATTCATTTCTACTTGCTTCATTTAATATTAACATTTAATAAATTAGTTACCTCCTTTTATGTGTTTTACTTGAGAAATTAATAATTAAACTGGTGTTTTATTATAAGTAATATAAATTACTATAACTTTACAAACACCAGTTTAAACATATATTTTAATTGTTATTTTCCAACTCTACCATACAATCTTTTAGATGCACCTGATTTTTCATCTCTTGCTCTATAATTATATGTTAAGCTTTCTGAAATAAGTTTACCTTTTTCTTTTTTACCTTTTAAAGTAAATGATTTATTCCCTTTTGCAAATTGTTTGTTTGAACCAGTTAAAGTAACTTTACCATCTTTATCTTTTGATTTTGCTTCAAATATAAAGTTTGTTTTAACTTTTTTACCTGATTTAAATTCTAATAAACCTTCTAATTTAATTGTTTTATTGTCTGGTGTTATTGAGCCACTTGTTGTTTTATAAGAAGCTACATTTTCATAAACTTTCTTTAAATATGATTCACCAAGATCATCAAAGGTTTCTTCATCAAATTCTGATACATCTTCATCTTCAAATTCATCAGTTGCTTCATCTTTAGATTTGAATTCTGATTCTGTTTCATCACTAATAGGTGCTACCATTTCAGCTTCTGTTGTAACTTCAGCTACTTCATCTTTTGGTTCAGATGTAACTGTTATTTTTTCTTTATCTGTTTCGATGTTAACTGTTTGGAGATCTTCTTTTAATTTTGCATCTCTATCAGCATCTGCATCATCTTTAGCTTTTGCATATTCTGCTTTAGCTTTTTCTTTTTTATCATCTGCATCAGCATCAATGTCATCTAAAGATTTTTCTTCTTTCAAACTATTTTGTTTTTTAACACTTTTCTTTGTTTTTAAAGCTTCATCAAGATCTAATTCTTCTTCATCTTCAGTTTCTGTTGTATCTACATCAACAACTTCTTTATCTGTTTCTACTTCAGTTTCTGGTTTGAATTCAGCAACTTGACCTATTACTTTAAAACCATCACTTGATTGACAATAAGGGCAAATTTCACCTACATTTGCCAAATCACCTTCTTCTGAAATTACTACTTCAGATGGATCTTTGTAAATTTTAGATTGACAAATAATGCAATCAAGAATTGCTTTTCCTAAATAAGATGTTTTTAAATCTTCTTCATCTTCAGCTAAAGGATCTATAACAATTTCTGTTTCTACTTCATCATCAGTATCTCTGAAGTCTTTTAATTTTGCAATTCCATCATCATTAACATCAAACATATCTTCATCTAAAATGTTTAATGCTTGGAAAGCTTCATTTATTATACTCATTTATTTATTTTCTCCTTAAAATATAAATAGCTTTTTTAAACAACTTTGTAATTTTATCTTAATCAATTGGATAGCAAAGCTGTGTGTTAGTTCTTAAAGTTTCTCTTAACTCATTTAATTCTGTTGTTCCTTCATTTAATAATGTTTCTCCATCCATCTGCCACAAAGCATTACTTTGTGTAAACCTTGTTCTTATTCTTCCTATAATTTGTTTTGTTAAGGCTACAGATAATCTAATCAAAATATCTATTCAATAATCTGAAACAATTTCACTAACATCTGTATATAAAGGAACATATTCTATTGTTATATAATTTGGTTTATCACCAGATATATTTATATATAACTTATTATCATGTTTATCATACTTGAACATTAAATCAGTTGACATTGTATTTCTCATCTGCAATAATGTATTTCAAGCTGCATAATTTTGAGTTCAATTTTGAATATTATATGTACTTCCTGCACCACTTAATATTTGTCATTGAGCTGTTTGCATTGGATCTATCCAACCACCTGTGTGATCTTCAGAACTACCTAAATAACCTTCTGTTCTAAAAACTCTTGAAACTGAACTTACACCACATGAAGATAAATCAATACATTCACTATAAGGTATAGTTGCTAATCTTGTTGTATCAATATATCTTTGGACTTCTTTAAATGCTGCATTAATGATTTTATCAATTGTAGCATCATCTATTTCAAGATCTAATACACCACCAGTTAATTTAAGCTTTATTTCATCTCTGTATGCTTGTAAGTCCATCTTTTCTCCTCTTTTATTTTTAAGAGATAATAGGATTCGAACCTATATCTCTAATGTGTAATTACTTTATACTATATCTCTATATAATAAATAAGCTATTAAAGAGGATTAATAGCTTATTTAAATTTAATTTTATTTACCTGGGCTAACTGTTTTAGCTGCATAAGCTACAGTTAAACCTTCAGTTGCTTGTGCTAAGTAATATAAAATTTGACCTACTGTTGTAACTTCAATTGCATAATTGTCTCCAACTGCTATATCAACTGTAAAGTTTTCTTTATATGGTTGGAAAGTTTTAACAACACTAGATGTATTTGTTAATGTCATAACAGCTGGTGTTTTAAATACTGTTAAATCATCACTAGCTGTTCCTAAACTTGCAATTTGAGTTACTTCTAAACCTTCAACTGCTTGTTTTAAATAATATATTACTTGACCTGAATTTGATACTTCGAATTCAAGTGCTTTACCTGCTGCTAATACAGATGTGAAATTTTCTCTATATGGAACAAATGAAATTGCTCTTGTAGATTTATTTTCAATTTTGATAGCTTGTGGTAATGATATTGTTATTGCTGCCATTCTTCTATCTCCTACTTCTTATTATAAAAATATTCCAAATATTCAACACCAGTTAAATGGTTTAAATCTTTTGGTTGTGATTTTAAATATTTTAAATTTGTCTGATATTGTTCAGGAAAATTCTTAAATTCATCAGCCATTCTTTTTATACCATCAATGCATAAATAAGCTGGTGTACATGCACTATGAATAGTTAATGATGGGATATTTTCATTAAATAATTCAACACTATCACAATCAACACTAAATAAAGTTTTTACTGATTTTTTGGTTAATTGAATAAAATAAGGTATTCTAATTAATTTATAACCATATTTAGAATATAATTTAACTCTATTGTAATCAGATTTTATTTGTGCTGGGTTTTGATAATGTGGTAATCCATCAAATTCTATTAATAATTTTAATTGTTCACTTCTATAATCAGGTCTTTTATTTCTTATTTCTTTTATATCTCCACCTATCTTCTGATTGTGAACCCAATCATATATATTTGGAAAAATAATTTTTAAATATTCATTTAAACCTGTTCTATTTAATTTAGTATCTCTATCTACACCAGATTTTAAAGCTGTTTCTGAATCTTCTCTTAAATAACCTAACATTTTATATAACTCCTTGATGATGAGATAATTATATCTCATCATCAATTATATTATATAATACAGTTTAAATTAAATCAACTGTTTTTAACTAGGCTGTGATTCTTCCTGCTACTAATAGATCTTTGTTTAAAATCTTTAAGTCATACATTGTACTGAATCCTTGGCTCATTCCACCATCAGCATATCCTAATAATTGTGTTGGGATAACTGCCATGTCGTTTATCTTTTAATCAGGTCGTTAATCTGATTACTGTCTATTCAACAGCTCTATATTTCTATAGAGACGAGACTATATTATCAACCTTTTAATCGGTTGTGAAATCTTTCAGAAAACTTTTTCCTACTAGGTGCTACCCTATAGTCGTTGAACCTTATACTTAAACAATTATTTACTTATTGTATACATATCCTAATTCTCAACCTAAATCTAAATATTTTTGTAATTCAAATTGTTTAGGATTTTTATTTATATTGTCTTTATGTATGTGAACTCTATTAGAACTAATTTGTCTTATAATTTCTTTTTGTAATTCAGTTTTAGGTTTTAATTTTTTACCTTTATGTGAAATACTTAATTTAAATCTTGTTTCATCACTAAATACTTGATGTTTTCTTGCTTCTCTTAATTTACTTTTAGTAACATCAGAAACTTCAATATCCTTTCTTCTTTCAGATATAGATTTTATTTGTTTCTACACAAGTTATTTTATAAATTGTTCCATACATAAATTCAAATCTCCAATAAGTGAATTTAAAAATTAATTTGTGGTAATCTTAAATTGGAGTTAAGAAACAGTAGCTACTCTGCTGTCCCACAATATTAATTATATCTTTAGTATCTTGGCTGCTGATTGCCCAATCTTTTAATTTTTTAAACATTCACACTTACCTTTTCAAGTTATGTTGTAGTATAAAAGCTCTAAGGGTGTTCCAGCAATTAATTTCATTATCATCTAATCATTTCTGATTAGAGCCACAAATTTTACGCTGTAATTCTTCCAGCAACTAATAAATCTTTGTTTAATAGTTTTAAGTCATACATAGTTGAAAAACCAGTTGACATAGAACCATCTGCAAAACCTAAAAGTTGTGTAGGAGTTACAGCTAGATATGGAGCATAAACAGCTGCTGAACTCATCATGTCATCACCATTAACACCAAGAACGAATTTTCCTGGTTCAATGTTTGGTGTAACATATACTTTAAGTGATCCTAAAGTACCTGCAAAATATGGGCCATTCATCTTACCTGTTGGAGCTGCTTTGAATTCTCTAATGAATGAAAGGATTGGTAATACGTTTGATG
>OJAW01000573.1_pt1 | contig 25390 bp, 19 predicted proteins | sample 1589151 | NCBI WGS metagenome assembly OJAW01 (sample SAMN03283290) | human gut metagenome | biome: human-associated habitat; material: feces | host: Homo sapiens | place: Peru | collected 2012
GTTGAGAGGTTTGAATTTGGAGGTATCGTTTGATTAGTTGATGTAATTTCATTGACAGTTTTAAGGCTAACAATTATGGCGAGTAGAAAAGAAAATCAGATAAACAGCACATTTAGATCGATGACAATCAGTTTGGCATCTCCCCAATCGATAGAGGAAAGATCAAGAGGAGAGGTGTTGAAACCTGAAACCATCAATTATAGGACATATAAACCGGAAAGAGACGGATTGTTTTGTGAGAGAATATTCGGACCGGTAAAGGATTGGGAATGTCATTGCGGAAAATACAAAAGAATACGATACAAAGGAATTATATGTGACAGATGTGGAGTTGAGGTAACGGAGAAGAAAGTCAGAAGAGAGAGAATGGGACACATTAAGTTGGTTGTTCCTGTGGCACATATATGGTTTTTCCGTTCACTTCCAAACAAAATAGGTTCATTGCTCGGTATCCAGAGTAAGAAACTCGACCAAATCATCTATTATGAGAAATACATAGTAATCAATCCCGGTTTGGCAGCAGGGTTTGAAATTTCCAAGATGGATTTGTTGACAGAGGAGGAATACTTTGAAATCATGGAAAAATTGCCGATGGAAAATCGTCAATTACCCGATGGAGACCCAAATAAATTCGTAGCAAAGATGGGAGCAGAAGCTCTCTACGATTTGTTGAGAGATTTGGATTTGGATAAGTTGTCTTTTGAGTTAAGACATAAGGCACATAACGAAACTTCACAACAAAGAAAACATGATGCACTTAAACGCTTGAATGTTGTTGAGGCGTTTAGAGAAGCAAATAGAAAGAAAGAGAACAGACCCGAATGGATGATTGTTCAGGTTGTTCCTGTCATACCACCGGATTTGCGTCCTCTTGTTCCATTGGACGGAGGTCGTTTTGCAACCTCAGACCTTAATGATTTGTACAGACGGGTGATAATAAGAAACAACCGTTTGAAGAGATTGATAGAGATAAAAGCTCCCGATGTAATCATGCGTAATGAAAAACGTATGTTGCAGGAGGCAGTCGATTCTTTGTTTGACAATTCAAGAAAGGTAAGTTCGGTAAAATCCGATTCTAACAGAGCATTGAAATCTTTGTCCGATTTCTTGAAAGGAAAGCAAGGACGTTTCCGTCAAAACCTATTGGGTAAGCGTGTCGATTATTCGGGACGTTCCGTGATTGTTGTCGGACCGGATTTGAAAATGCACGAGTGCGGATTGCCGAAAGATATGGCATCGGAGTTGTTCAAGCCGTTCATCATAAGAAAGATGTTGGAACGAGGAATTGTCAAAACCGTAAAATCTGCAAAGAAAATAGTTGACAAGAGAGAAGATCCGAGAGTTTGGGAAATCTTAGAGAATATTTTGAAGGGACACCCTGTTCTTTTGAACCGTGCTCCAACTCTTCACAGATTGGGTATTCAAGCATTCCAACCTAAATTGGTGGAAGGAAAAGCAATCAGATTGCACCCGTTGGTTTGTGCAGCGTTCAACGCCGACTTCGATGGAGACCAGATGGCCGTTCACGTACCTCTTGGTAATGCAGCCGTATTGGAAGCACAACTCCTTATGTTGGCATCTCACAATATATTAAGCCCTGCAAACGGAACACCGATAACAGTTCCTTCGCAAGACATGGTCTTGGGTCTGTACTATATGACCAAAGGCAAGGTTTCCGACAAAACAGAGAAAGTCAAAGGAGAAGGCATGACTTTCTACTCCTCAGAGGAAGTTCAAATAGCACACAACGAAGGCAGAATAGATCTTCATGCAAATATAAAGTTGAGGAGACTCAGAACAGAAGATGCAGAACCTAAGTACGAAATAATAGAAACGACAGTCGGAAGAGTGTTGTTCAATCTTGTAGTTCCGTCCGAATATGGCTACATCAATGTGGTATTGAAGAAAAGCATATTGAGAGACATCATAGGAGATGTCTTGAAAGTATGCGGAATGGCAAAAACAGCCCAATTCCTTGATGATATAAAGGATTTGGGTTATCGAATGGCATTCATTGGAGGATTGTCTTTCAACCTTGGTGATGTCTTGGTTCCGGAAGAAAAGGTTGCTTTGATAAAAGAAGCCAACGATTCCGTTGAAGAAGTAACCATGAACTACCAAATGGGACTTATCACGAACAACGAGCGTTATAATCAAGTCATAGACATTTGGACAGATGCCAACAGACGACTAACCGAAGTCGTTATGAAACACATATCCGAAGACCGTCAAGGATTCAATCCGGTATATATGATGCTTGACTCCGGAGCCCGTGGCAGTAAAGAGCAGATACGTCAGCTTACCGGAATGCGTGGATTGATGGCAAAACCTCAGAAGTCCGGAGCGACAGGAGCCGAAATCATCGAAAACCCTATTATCTCCAACTTCAAGGAAGGATTGTCTGTGTTGGAGTACTTTATTTCCACACACGGAGCCAGAAAAGGTTTGGCGGATACCGCTTTGAAGACAGCAGAAGCAGGATATTTGACAAGACGATTGGTCGATGTAACCCATGATGTCATCATAACAGAAGAAGATTGCGGTACATTGAGAGGAATTCCGACAACGGCTTTGAAGAAAAACGAGGATATTGTTCAAAGTTTGTATGACAGAATACTCGGTAGAGTAACAGTTCATGACGTCATACACCCGCAAACAGGTGAAATCATAGCAAAAGCAGGTGATGAATTGACGGAAGCCATCTGCCAAAAGATAGAAGACTCGCCAATAGAGGAAGTCGAAATACGTTCCGTATTGACTTGCGAAAGCAAGAGAGGAGTTTGTGCAAAATGTTACGGACGAAACCTTGCAACAGGTAAGATGGTTCAAAAGGGAGAAGCAGTTGGAGTTATCGCAGCGCAGTCAATCGGAGAACCGGGAACTCAGCTTACACTTAGAACCTTCCACGTCGGAGGTGTTGCGGGCGGTAATATAGGAACAAGTTCTAAATTACAGGCGAAGTACGATGGTATTCTTCAAATAGACGAATTGCGTTCAGTTCCTTTCGACGAAGACGGTTCGAAATACAATGTAGTCATAGGACGTTCTGCCGAAATGAGGATAGTTGACCCTAATACACAAGCCGTACTTTCCTCAGGAAATATTCCTTATGGAGCTAAATTATACTTTGAAAACAATGTTGGAATACATAAAGGCGATGTTGTTGCAGAATGGGATCCATATAATGCAGTAATAATATCCGAGGTAGGAGGAACAATTCGATATGACGCAATATTGGAAGGCGTAACGTACCGAATAGAATCCGACGACCAAACAGGATTGCAGGATAAAGTCATAATAGAATCCCGTCAAAAATCAAAGAACCCTTCCATCAGTATAATCGATGATGCAGGAGAAATCCTTAAGACCTATGACATACCGGTAGGAGCTCACTTGACAGTAGAGGACGGACAAAAAATACAACAAGGAACCTCATTGGTCAAGATACCGCGTTCATTTGGAAAAGCAGGCGACATCACGGGAGGTTTGCCGAGAGTAACAGAATTGTTCGAGGCAAGAAACCCATCGGATTCAGCAGTTGTAGCCGAAATAGACGGTGTTGTATCTTTGAACAAGAAATTGAAACGTGGCAATAGAGAGGTAGTCATTACAAGTAAGACAGGCGAACAACGCATATACCTCATACCAACCACAAAACAAATTCTTGCACAAGAGAACGACTACGTCAAGGCAGGAACACCTTTAAGCGAGGGAGCTATAACGCCTGCGGACATCTTGGCAATCAAAGGACCTATGAAAGTTCAAGAATACATCGTGAACGAAGTTCAAGAGGTTTACCGTTTGCAAGGTGTGAAGATTAACGACAAACACTTTGAAGTCATCGTAAGACAGATGATGAGAAAAGTGGAAATTGAAGATCCGGGAGATACACACTTCCTTGAAGGAGAAATGGTCAATAAATTAGACTTCCAAGAAGAAAATGACAATATCTTCGGAATGAAAGTCATAGAGGATAAAGGCGATAGCGAAAACTGCCACAATGGAGAAATCATCACGGCTCGTAAGTTGAGAGATGAGAACTCCTCATTAAAGAGAAAAGATAAAGCTCTTATCGTGGCAAGAGACGCCATGCCGGCAACAGCCCGTCAGGTATTGCAAGGTATAACCAAAGCCTCATTGCAAACCAAGAGCTATTTGTCAGCAGCCTCATTCCAAGAGACCACAAAAGTCTTGAACGAAGCAGCCATAAGCGCAAAGACAGACTATATGTTGGGAATGAAAGAGAACGTTTTGGTAGGACATTTGATACCGGCAGGTACAGGATTGACGGAATACTCAAATGCAATGGTTGCAAATAAGGATCAAATGGAAGAACAAAACGCACAAAATATTCAACCCGTAAGACGAGGCAGAAAACCTGCCGTAGCAGAATAGAAACCAAGGTTTTCGCTCTCGGTCAAAAGCCGAGAGCGAAAATTCAAATAGCGATAAAATGGAAAACAATAAGAAACAAGGTCAGTTGGATATAGAACTGACACCGGATATAGCAACAGGAGTATATAGCAACTTACAGTTGATACAGCATTCTCCTACCGAATTTGTTTTGGACTTTATACAAGTAATGCCAGGAGTACCTAAAGCACAAGTGAAAAGTCGTATCATACTTTCACCCATACATGCAAAGAAACTTTTGGCAGCCTTGCAAGACAACATAAGCAAATACGAGATGAACAACGGTACCATATCCGATATTCAATCCGGCACACCATACGAACAAATCAATCCCATAGGGAAAGCTTAGTCAAGGACAAATCAGTTAAACAAATAAAGAGGGTATGCGGAATATCGTGTACCCTTAATCTTTTTAATCCGTGAATACATGAAAAAGACAATCATTTCAACTTGCCTGATACTGCTTTTAAGCACGATAGCAGTCAAAGCACAAACAACGGCAGACTATATCAAGATAGACACATTCAGCATATCGATGGACACAACAGACTACCATTTCATCACATATGCACCGCGAGCAGGAGCCGTTTTCTCCTTTGAAAGAACCAAGCCCGATGAACTCGATACCAATATAGCTCTGTGTATGGTAGCAGCCTTTACCTCCAAAGCCCCTGAACACATCGTGGGAACTAATGTCTGTAAGGGCGAATTACGTACAGACAGCACTGAAAGCGAAACAGGCTATTGTCTTATCATTGACGGAACAGTCGGAATATACCCTTTAACTCAAAACCGAGAAGAAAGCATAAGCAAAGCAATATCGCAAAAGGGCGATTACTTTCAACAAATGTTGCTTGCAAATGAATATAATCCGGTTTCGACAAACGTATTCAAAAATCGAACAAGTGCAAGAAGAGCCTTGGTCATTGCAAACCAAGAACCCTTTATTGTGGAAACCAACGACCGCATACATATAGACACTTTTACCACATGTCTGCTACGAATAGGAGCTGAGCAAGCAATTTATTTGGACATGGGTTCTTGGAGCGAAGGCTGGTATAGAACCAACGACCAAACAATCCGAAGAATCGGCAATAACCGTCGTTCCACTCACCTCCAAACCAACTGGATTACCATAAAGCGAAGAAAATAACCCCCACTAACAGCCATCTATATTTCCAAGGAAACTTATCATTGTCATCAATCCGGAGAAATTCCGGAGTGTTTGATTTGCCTTCTATGACAATCAATGGTGGATTAGCGATAAATCCGTACCTTTGTTCATAGTTGCCCTGTTAATTGCGAGGCAAAGGTAGCGAAAAGGGGCGTGGTTCATATATGGATTTCAGCCTTAATCTTTTTTCTCCTCCTAAAAAGTTACCGGATTGCAATAAAAACAATCTCTATTTCTAAGATATGAAACACTTTTTTCTTCAAGAAAATTTTGCAGGTTAAAAAAAACAATGTATATTTGCAGTGTCAAATGTAAATTTTGCGATGTATCGGGATTGTTTATCTTGCTTTGCAACTTACGAAATATATATATGGAGCTATGCTTCGGACTATATATTCCATATCTGTAAGAATAAATTCGTTTAATCGGGGGTGCGAAGCCATGTTTACCGAAGAGAATGCCTCGCTACTCCTCTTCGCAGTACCCGTTTGAAGTGAACACTTCACGACTTGTCAACCTCTTGTTGTGATTGAGCGAAATTAAGGGTTAAAACAGATATTGTAAATGATAAAATGTATAAGGATATGAAGAAAAAATGTTTCTCGTATTGCATGATTGCGTTTTTGCTCGCCATAACGGCGGTATCATGCTCAAAGAGTCCCGATTACTTGGGAAAATATGAAGTCTTGGAAGCCTCATTCTTGAATGATGATAAGGAACAGGCTCCTGCGGACGATTCTACTTCGATGAAGTTATTATCCGATGTGCTTCTTTTGCAACTGACAGCCTCTTCGCCTGATGATGTCTTCCCGATGGATATGGAATTGACCGACAAGGCAATCATAACCAATGTTGAGGATACGACGGAATGCAGATATGAAGTTGTCAATGATACTTTGGTGCATATCTTCATGAAGGGAGAAAAAGATGCAATGAATTTGGTGCTTTCCGAACAGCCTTGTTTGCAAAAGGGTTTTCTAACCTTGAAACTCCGAAAGAAGACTTCCGAGAAATAGAAGTGTAATTTCTCGCGTGAGAATTGTAAACTATCAAGTTTTCACGTCAAGCGGCAGAGATGTTCCGGAAATTTCTCTGCCGCTTTCTTGTTTTCATACAAGCCTTACGCCGTGTGTGTTTTATGAAGAGAAGACTTGTCGGAGTTGTTTCGCTATTTTGTTTCTTATGAGCGTAAATTGCTTGTGCTTGAAGAGCAATTCCATCATAACATCAGGCTCTGTTGTTGTTTTAATGGCTTCATTCACTTGTTTGATATAGGCGTTCACCTTATGCAACTTAAATCTCAAAAGAGTGTCTGAGATAAGACGATCGATTACTTCCTTGCTTTCTTTGTCGGGAACGGAGATATTCTTTTCCAACCACAAAGGACTGATTTCCCTACCGCCGATGAGGAGTTCGGCTGCAAGTTTTTGGATTTGCTCGTCTTCGTTGGATTTGAATAAATCGATTTCCGGAACGGCGTTTTCGTCATATATGGATTGCCGGTACAGCTCAAAGATTTTACCGAACAAAGCGTCGTTGAAATGAATGTCGTCATTCACTATATCGCAAACAATATAAGCTGCCGTCAATACGTCTTTATACTCCAAAGTATCGTCATCTCCGAAAACTTCCTGCCTCGTCATCATCTCGCCATACTTAAACAATATCTCTATTATGGCTTTTTCCTGTTCGTAATCGGGATTTAGTTCTATTTCCTGCTTCTCTGTTATCGGGGTATCGTGGATAAGCTGTTCAGTAATGTCGGTTTGAGTTGTCTCTTGCTTGTTTTTCTTATCCCGATTGAGAAAGAGTTGCCTTTTTAGAGCCTTAGCCAAAACCTCTTCGCTCGTTTGCAAAATGGAACTGCACTCCTGCAAATATGTATTCCTCTCCAAAAGGTCGGGAACAAGCGAAATGGTATGCACTATGTCCCTTATCAAATCCGCCCTCTTGATAGGGTCGTTTGCAGCCTGCTTTTGCAGAAGATTGGTCTTGTAGATGATGAAGTTTTGTGAGTTTTCCTTCAAAAAGCTCTGAAATTCGTCCATCGTATGTTTGCGAGCGAAAGAATCAGGATCCTCTCCGTCAGGGAATAAAACGGTTCTTACGTTCAATCCCTGTTCCAAAAAGATGTTCACAGCCTTGAATGTGGCTTTTATTCCTGCACTGTCGCCGTCATAAAGCACGGTAACATTGCGTGTATATCTCCTTATCAGAGAGGTTTGCTGCTCCGTAAGTGCCGTTCCCGAAGTTGCTACCACGTTTTTCACTCCGTTCTGGTACATCATCACCGCATCCATATTGCCCTCCACCAAATAACAGAGGTCTTCCTTCACGATGGCGTCCTTGGCAAGGTGCAGACCGAAGAGAACCTTGCCTTTGGTGTAAATAATGCTTTCCGGAGAGTTGACATACTTCGCTTTTGTCTTGTCGGAAGAAAGTATGCGGGCAGAAAAGCCCAATACCCTGCCACCTATATTATAAATAGGGAAAGTTACCCTGCCTCTGAAACGATCATACAGCTTACCCGTGTTTTCATTCTTTATTACAAGACCGGCAGCAAGCATATCCTCCTCGGAAAAGCCCTCAGCCTTTGCAGCGAGACAGAAGTTGTCCCAACTGTCTTTGCAATAACCCAAACCCCATTTGCGTATCGTATCTTCCCTCAGGCAACGCTCCTCAAAATAAGACAGCCCCGTACTTCTGCCCTGCTCATCATTGAACAGCAGATTTTGAAAATACTTTTGAGCGAACTCGTTTACATGGAACACACGGTCTCTTTCCGATTGTGCAGCCTTTTCTTCCGGCGTGGCTTCCGTCTCTTCAATATGAATATGATAACGTTCAGCCAACCATCGCAAAGCCTCGGGATAGGTATAATGCTCATGCTTCATCAAAAAGGAAACGGAATCTCCACCCTCACCGCAACCGAAACACTTGAAAATGCCCCTTGCAGGATTGACATTAAAGGAAGGAGTCTTCTCATTGTGGAAAGGGCATAAGCCAATGTAATTCGCACCACGCTTTTTCAGCGGCACGAAAGCCCCGACCACGTCCGCTATTTGGGCAGCCTCCAATATTTTCACTTTATCATCATGCTTTATCATCGCCTTGCAATTTGCTGCAAAGTTAGAACAAAAGAAAATAACATCAAAGCCTATCCCCCAAAAGCCTCTTCAATACCGCAAAAATCAAAGGGCGAAAGAAAAAATCAGAACGCCGAAAGAATTTCTCAGAACGGCGTTTTGGAAAATTCTTTCGGCGTTTTGTCAGAGGCTTGTCAGGCAATATGGAAATCAATGGCTGAAAATGCTCTTTCAAACAAGGAATCGGAAACATAAACAGCAAAATCCCGTCATATCTCAAAGACTTGAAAATGAATGAAAGTACGAAAAAAAACGATAAAAAAGCATGCCTACCTCTTGCTATACGGAAGAAAAAGTGTATATTTGCAGGCAGAAAATAATGATTAACCATAACGATTTACAGAAATGAAAAGAATTATTCTTTCAGTCCTTGCGATAGGACTATCGATGGGCGTGATGGCTCAAACGAAAAGTGATGCCGAAATTTCTTTGGCTTCCAAGAAAATCAATGTTCAAACACCTAAATCAACGGACATTTACACTCAATTCGATGAATCTTGTGCAACGCTTGACAGCATTAAATTTTATCAAGCGCAACACCAAGGTCAATTTATAGGATATTGTACAGGTCAAAACCTTTATGGCGATACGAAGTATGCAGAGGTTTACGACTTCGGTCAAAACGTACAAATCTTTGGTATTGCAACTATTATTGCTAATATGGTAGAAACACCGATTGAACAAAATATACCTATACAGTTGATGTCTGCAGATTTTTCTTCGGTATTGGCTGAGGGTAGCGTAGAGGCAACTGATTTGGTAGAAGATTTTACAACTATAACATTCTCATCTCCTGTAACAGCGAGCAGCGTAGCTTGTGTTGTTGAAACAGGCGAGCTTAATGTTCAATCAGAAAATGCTCCATTTAATCTTTTGGTTATTGCTTCTACTACTTTCGGTTGTGGTTCAGGCGAAAATTCTTATTCTTACAGCATTGTTGACGACGCAGGCAATTATGGTTGGGTAACTATGATGTCAGGATATAACAAAGATTGTGATTTGTTTATCTTCCCTATCGTTGAAGGAACAGTGGGTTTGTCTGATGTCGAGTTGAACTCTTTGTCTTATGTTTATCCTAACCCTGCAAAAAGCGAAGTAATGTTGGCTTCTTCTTTCAAAATCAACAAATGTGAGATAGTAAACGTTTTGGGTCAGCTTGTATTTGCAAGCGACGTTAACGCAAACTCCATAAAAGTAAATACTTCCGACTTTGCAGCAGGTAACTACATCGTAAAGATGTACACTGAAAGCGGAGTGGCAACAAAGAAATTGGTCGTTGAATAATTTCCGTTCGGAAAGCAATGAAAAACATATCGGAGTCGTTTCCATGGTGAAACGACTCTGTTTTTCCAAATAGAAAAAGGGTTTGAAAGAAAACAATTTTAAATCATAAGTATATGAAGAAAGTATTGACATTGGCTCTTGCTCTTGTAATGACATTCGGAGCAATGGCACAGAAGACTTATCGTTTGAACGGCGATAAGCAAGATGCTAAGAAGACGGAAAGAGTGAGAACTTTGAACGTCGCAAAGAAAAGCATCGACAAAGACAACATCAAGAAATTGACCTTGAACCAAGCCAAGGCAATGAGCGTACAAGTTACCGATGTTGCGGTAGATTTCGCTAACTTAGAGGTAACAGCAACCATCACTCCTAACTCGGATGTGGCTTCTTATGTTTACATGGCAGCCGATCCGAATAATCAGGAGTTTGCACAGTATGTGCAGTTGCTCCAAATGTTTGGAATGACGGAAACAGATGCTGTTGCAGCACTTGCAGACAATGCGGAAACTCCTGCAACGGGTACTCAAACCGTAACTATGGATGCAAGCTGGGTTTCTCCGGGAGAGCCATACAATATTTACGTTGTTGCATTTGACGCAAATCAAACTGCACAGATGTTCACGGTGCCTTTCACTGCACCTGCAATCGGAGACCATGGAGATGCAGCCGTAACGGTTAATGTTCCCGCTGACAGCATTACAACGACTTCTGTTTACTTGACTATGACACCTAATGCCTCGACCTCTTATTACTATTACTTGATATATGAAGATTCAGACTTTGCTGCCGACAACTGGAACAATGACTCCGTAATGAATTACTTCACGACACAAGCACCAAAGAATTACTTTGAACGTGCCGGAAAATTGACGGTAAGCCCTAATGAAAACTACACTGTTTACACTTTGGCGTACAATATCGACAGTGTAACGGACGGTCTTCAAACTTATTCATTCGCTACTCAAACCGTCGGTGGACACGGAACGCCTGCTGTAACGGTTGAAATACCTGCCGACAGCGTAACAGCAACTTCATTCTACGTTTCTTTCACTCCGAACAGCGAGGTTGCTCATTATTATTATACAATCATAGACTCTGCAACCGTAGCTTCCATGTCTTGGACAGCGGATTCTGTTGAAGCATATATGTTATCCGGAGACAAAAAGCAATATGAGGCTATTTCCGGAGTGGTAAATGAATTAGAACCTGGTACGACATATAATGTTTACACTTTGGCGGCAAACTTGGATGGACAATATTCCAACCTTGAAATGTACCCTGTATCCACAACGGTAATAGGCGGTACCGGATTGGCAGAGGTTACTGTCAGTGTTGAAGTTGTTGACGGTGCTGCAACGATAAGAACGACCATGAACGACCAAACTGCTTATTATTACTATGCTTATTTTGCAGGAATAAACGGATATGACAATGATGAAATATTTGAAATGGTTGACGGAAATGCTCAATGTAAGTTCTATGAAAATATAAACATTGAGAATGATCCTCTTGAAGAGGGAGATGAATATGGTATATTCGTAGTGCCTTACAATGGCAACAATGAACAAGGAACTCCTGTTGCGGTAAGATTTACTTATAATGGAGTGGTTTCTTTGGCTGATGTAGCAATCTCCTCTTCAATAAGCATTTATCCTAACCCTGCAAAGAATATTTTAAACATATCTGCTCCTGCTGCAATAAACAGAGTAGAAATGGTGAACATTTTGGGACAAAAGGTATATGAGAATGCTACCATAGGTTCCGAGAACACTACGATAAATGTTTCCGATTTGCAAAACGGAACGTACTTCGTAAGAATATTCTGCGGTAACAAGATAATGACGAAAAAGTTGATTGTAAAATAATCGACGGTAGTTTCATTGCAATATCAAGCGTTGCTCCTTCAAAGGGGCAACGCTTTTTTATGTTCTTCACTTTGGAAAGTCGCAGGAATTTTTTTACCTTTGCAAATCGGTCGATTGAGCCGACCTTAAAGTCTAATTGTTTTTGAGATGATAGATATACTGATACAGAAATCGGTTTCGGAAGCCTTGAATAAGGAGTTTGGTGTTGCTGTTGCTCCGGAAACCATTGCTCTTACGGCTACCAAGAAAGAATTTACGGGAGATTTCACTCTTGTTGTTTTCCCTTATATGCAGAAGTGCGGCTGCAAGAATCCTGTGGATCTTGCGAACAAAATAGGGGATTTCGTCGTTGCTGCATGCGAATGGGTGGAGAGTTACAATGTGATAAAGGGATTCTTGAACTTTGTTGTAGGCGAAAACTATTGGAAGAACTTCTTGGAAAGAAATTTCAGGAATGAGACATTCGGTTACAGGGCTGTCAGAGGCGATAAGCCTGTCGTTATAGAATATTCTTCTCCGAATACGAATAAGCCTTTGCACTTGGGACATATCAGAAACAACCTTTTGGGTTGGTCGGTTGCAGAGATATTGAAAGCAAACGGCTATGCGGTCAAGAAAGTGAACCTTGTAAACGATAGAGGAATACATATATGTAAGTCCATGCTCGCTTGGAAAAAGTTTTCGGGAGGGGAAACGCCTCAAAGCAGCGGTATGAAAGGCGACCATTTGGTCGGAAAGTATTACGTTGCGTTCGATAAGGCGTACAAACAGGAGATTGCCGACTTGGTTGCCAATGGAATGGCAAAGGAAGAGGCTGAGAAAAATGCTCCTATATTGTTGGAAGCTCAGAATATGTTGAAGAAGTGGGAGGGAAAGGACGAGGAAGTTTTGGCTTTATGGAGGCAGATGAATGCTTGGGTTTATGAGGGATTTGAAGAGACGTATGCCAAGTTGGGAATAGACTTCGATAAGGTTTATTATGAGTCGGAGACATATCTTTTGGGTAAAGACCTTGTCAATAAAGGCTTGGAAAAGGGCGTGTTTTACCGCAGGGAAGACGGTTCTGTGTGGATCGATTTGACCAAAGACGGTTTGGACGAGAAGTTGTTGTTGAGAAAGGACGGCACTTCGGTATATATGACTCAGGATTTGGGAACTGCTTGTCTGCGACATGAGGACTTCGGTTCGGAGAGGTTGATTTATGTTGTAGGCAATGAACAAAACTACCATTTTGCTGTATTGAAACTCGTTTTGGAGAAGCTCGGAATGACATGGGCAAAGGATTTGTACCATCTTTCGTATGGAATGGTGGAGTTGCCGAACGGAAAGATGAAATCAAGAGAAGGGACGGTTGTGGATGCGGACGATTTGATTGAACAAATGGTGGAAACGGCAAGAATGCAAACCGAGGAGCATGGAAAGACAGAGGGTTTTACAAAGGAACAAGCCGACAGGCTTTATTCGCAGTTGGCATTGGGAGCATTGAAGTACTTTATTCTTAAAGTCGATCCGAAGAAAAACATGTTGTTCAATCCCGAAGAGTCCATAGATTTCAATGGAAACACAGGTCCTTTCATTCAATATACTCATGCAAGGATTTGTTCCATTATTCGTAAAGCAGAGGAGAAGGAGGCTGTGAGCATAAAATCCTTGCAACTCGGCAAAGACTTTGCTTTCAATACTAAGGAAAAGGAGATTTTAAGCGTTTTGTATTCTTTCCCTGCCGTTGTGCAGCAGGCTGGCAGCACTTATTCGCCGGCATTGATTGCTAATTTTGTTTTTGATTTGGCGAAGAGTTTCAATGCTTTCTACCAAGACACTCCGATTTTGAGGGAAGAGAATGCGGATACGAGACAAATGCGTTTGTGTCTTACTTATTTTGTCGGTTCGACCATAAAGACGGCAATGCATTTGTTGGGAATAGAGGTTCCGGAACGAATGTAGGGAGATATGGAAAGGCATGATGTTTCAACGGAAACGCAAGGTGGTTTGTCTTTGCTTTGTGAGCAAGAGGGCGGAAACGAATTGATTGTTTTCAATGATGATTATCATACTTTCGATTACGTCATAAATTGTTTGCAAACGATATGCAAGCTAAGTAAGCAGCAAGCCGTTAATTGCACTAACGTAATCCATTATAAGGGATTATGTGTCGTGAAGCATGGAAGTTATGATGAGTTGAAGCAGATGTGTTCCGAACTTTTGAAAAAGGGACTTAGTGCAGAGGTGAGATAAAGGGAGAAAATCAAATTAAAAAACGATAATTCTATGAATGTATTTCTGATTTTACTATTATTGACGGGCGGAATTGCCTTGTTGGTTTTGGAATTGGTAGCAATACCCGGAACGACGATTGCAGGCTTATGCGGAGTGGGTTTGTTGGTTTACGGCATTTATGAGGTGTTTATGCAATATGGAGTGCTGTATGGCACCATTGCCATTGTGGTTTCGCTTGCCATTTGCATTATATTATTGGTTTATTCCCTTAGAACCAAAACATGGAAACGCTTTTCACTTAACAGGGAAATAGATTCCAAGGTCAATACCATAGAGACGGAAATCCATATAGGCGACGAAGGTATGTCGATAACCCGTTTGGCACCTATGGGAATGGCAGAAATAAACGGACAAAGATTGGAGGTTTATACCTCGACTTCATACGTTGAACCGAATACGCCTCTTATTGTGGAGGCAATAGACGGGAATAAAGTAAGAGTAAGAGAGCAAGAAAAATAAACAAAAGTAATAACCAAATAATCAAATCATCATGAGCGGAATTATTTTTATAATCGTATTGGCATTTGTACTGCTGTTGGTATTCTTCTATTTGGTACCTATAAATCTGTGGTTTCAATGCGTTCTGAACGGGGTCAGAATATCTCTCGTTCAACTTATCTTTATGCGTTGGCGTAAAGTGCCGCCTGCAATCATTGTCAATGCAATGATTAACTCCAAGAAAGCAGGCTTGAATTTAAGCAGCGACCTGTTGGAGGCTCACTATTTAGCAGGAGGTCATGTTCGCAGCGTCGTTAATGCTCTTATCTCTGCGGATAAGGCGAACATAGCTTTGGATTTCAATACAGCCACAGCCATCGACTTGGCAGGTAGAGATGTATTGGATGCAGTGCAAATGTCTGTTAATCCCAAGGTGTTGGATACGCCTTCCGTTGCAGCCGTTGCAAGCAATGGTATTCAGTTGATAGTAAAAGCCAGAGTTACGGTAAGGGCAAACATCAGGCAACTCGTAGGAGGAGCAGGTGAAGAGACCATTCTTGCCCGTGTGGGTGAGGGTATAGTTACTGCAATCGGTTCTGCAAAAACGCATGCAGAAGTTTTGGAAAATCCGGATTCCATTTCCAAGCTCGTACTTTCAAAAGGCTTGGATACAGGTACGGCATTTGAGATACTTTCCATAGATATAGCAGACATAGACGTTGGAAAGAATATCGGAGCTCAGTTGCAAATCGATCAGGCAAATGCCGACAAAAACATAGCACAAGCAAAGGCAGAGGAGCGTCGTGCGATGGCAATAGCGGTTGAGCAGGAGATGAAAGCGAAAGCACAAGAGATGAGAGCCAAGGTCATAGAGGCAGAAGCCGAAGTCCCTATGGCAATGTCGGAAGCCTTCCGTAAAGGAAATCTCGGCATAATGGACTATTATAAAATGCAGAATATCAAAGCCGACACCGAGATGAGAGAATCTATCGCCAAACCAACTTCGGAAAAAGGGAAATAGGAAATAAAACAATAAAGCATTGCAAGCACCGGTATTCTAAACAGAGATCGGTGCTTTTTTCTTATTCAACTCGATGTTTCAAGCATATTTGCAAGGTGTGGAAGTAGCGGAAACACTCACAGAAAAGAGGGAAATGGTGCTGAGATGGTGAGAGACGGGGCGACATATGGGGAAATATGGGGTGGTCAGGATTGTTTCGGTGCTTTGTTTTTCTTGTATGCAAAGAATTGTATCCAGATTGCCCATAGGGAAAATATGACAATATACATCAGAGGTCTTGCAACCCAGTCGTGATAGTATTGAAATGAGTCGGGATTATGGCCGAACAGTTCGGTCAAAAGGAAGATTCTCACAATGTTGGAAAGAAGTATGATGATGCTTCCAAGGCTGAAATAGAGGAGTCTTTTCCAGAGTTTGTTAGGGCAAAGCAGCATTATAAGAAGGAATTGCATGAGTTGCTTTATGGCTGAACAGTCATGTACCACTTCCATTATGGCAAAATGGTTTTTTATTCCTTTTATGTCTTGTGTGTAAAAGGCGAAGCTGTTGTCGTAACAATCGTATGTAAGACTGCTGAAAGTGTCCATTAGAATGCGACTTCCTTCGTATGCGATGCTTGTGAAAAGGTTGAAAATGCTGTTTGTGAAGGATCCGAAGAGCCATTTGTTCATATCAGTGTTCCAATATAGAAAATGGAAAGCTACGGTTGCTGCGGAAAACAAAAGGAAATCTTTGACAAGTCTTTTGTTTTTCGGGTTGTTCCAAAGTTTGGAGATAAGGTTTTCCGGCATCAGCAACGTAGTATTAGAGATTGCAAAAATAAGGAATAATCATGATTTCACCTTGTTTTTCCGAATGAAATATTGTTTTGCAATTAGATAATTCGACAAAGTGCAGGTGTATAAGACAAATAATTCTTATCTTTGCAGCGAAGAGTCTATTATATTATAAGGTCGAATCAAAAGATATAAAATTATGGCATTAGAGATTACAGACGCTACTTTTGAAACAGTGGCAGCAGAAAAAGACAAATTGATTGTGGTGGATTTTTGGGCTACTTGGTGCGGTCCTTGTCAGAAAGTCTCCCCTATTATCGATGAATTGGCAAAGGAATACGAAGGTAAGGCGGTGATTGGAAAGTGCGATGTTGACGGAAACGCCGATGTGGTTGCTCGTTTCGGTGTGAGGAATATCCCAACTGTGATATTCTTAAAGAATGGAGAGTTGCTCGATAAAATGGTTGGAGCAAATCCGAAAAGTGCTTTTGCAGAGAAAATAGAAAAGTATTTGTAAATCTGATTAAAGGAAATCGAGAGACAGAAGTTGTGAGTGTCAGAAGGCACTTCGGGCTATCTGTCTTTCGTTTGTTTTATATGTTAGAACGGCAAGAGGAGTTAAGGCGTTATGATTCCATAGAATTTAAGACGGGAAAGGCGGTTGAGGGCTTTATGGCCGGCTTGCACAAAAGTCCTTTTCATGGTTTTTCGGTCGAATTTGCAGAGCATAGGTTCTATAATTCGGGAGAATCGACCAAGCATATCGATTGGAAGCTGTTCGCAAAGACCGATAAACTCTTTGTCAAAAAGTACGAAGCAGAGACGAATTTGCGATGTATGGTGGTCTTGGACACCTCTTCCTCCATGTATTTTCCTTATGATAGAAAGGCGGATTTCAAGAATCCGACAAAGTTTTCTTTTTCCGTGTATGCGGCAGCCTGCCTTTGCCATCTTTTTTACAAGCAAAGAGATGCTTTTGCTCTCTCTCTTGTGAGCGAAAACTTGGAATACTATTCCGAAACAGGGACAAGCTTCGCACATAAACAGCATATCTTTACGCTGTTTGAACAAATTCTAAGCGAGAAAACAAAGAATAAGACAACCGGAATAGACAAAGCTTTGCATAAACTTGCGGAAGTGCTTCACAAACGCAGCCTTGTTATAATCTTCACAGACCTTTTTTCAGTTGCAACATCGGCAGATGAACTGATAGAATCTTTGCAACACTTGACATATAATAAACATGAGATTATTCTGTTTTATGTTTGCGACAAGGCAAAAGAAGTAGAATTGGATTATAAAGAGCGACCATATCGTTTCATTGATGTGGAAAGCGGGGAGGAAGTAAAGCTTACACCTTCGGAAATAAGGGATAAGTATTGCGAAGAAGTAAAAGCCAAAGCAGAATATATAAGAAATCAATGCAATAATATGAAGATTGACTTCATTGAAGCCGATATAAACAAGGGTTTTGATCAAATAATGTTGCCCTATCTTTTGAAAAGGAGCAGGCTTAAATGATAAAAATCCGAGTCAATCTCTTCCAATTCGGTTTTTATTACTACTTTTGCAAGGCTGTATTATGCAGATACGGCATAGTGAATTAGAGATGTATTATAACAAATCATTTTGAATATGAGAAAGAGAATATTGGGAACAGTGGCTGTTTGTGTGGGAATTGCTTTGCTTGCAGGCTCCTGCGGCAGCATCAAAACAATGCAAAAGAAGCACAATACTGTAAGGTATCAGATTTCGCCTAACCCTATGGAAGTGCATGGAGACAAAGTTGTCGTTACAATCAACGGAAACATTCCTGAAAAGTATTTCCAAAAAAATGCCGTCGTTTATTTGCAACCCGTATTGACTTGGGAAACAGGAGAGGTAATTTTGTCTCCTATGAATTTGAAAGGTTCCAAGGTTGAGGGTAATGGTAAAACGATAGAAAAGGGCAGTGGCGGCAGATTCGTTTACAAAGATACGGTTGCATATCGCCAAGGAATGGAAAGTGCAAAGCTATATCTTAATCCGATAGCATATAAAGCCAAAGAAGTCAACGAAGCAAATGCCACATGGAGTGAAGCCATGGAAAATCAGGGAGCATTGAAACTTGGAAATGTAAAGATAGCCGAAGGCGTAAACTCGACTTCCAACAGGGTGGATATAAGAGGTGATTTGAGCATGGCACCTGCCAATTACGCAGTGAATACTGACGAAATAATGACAACCGACATTTATTTCACAGTTAATATGGCATCGCTTAATTGGGATAATAAGCTCAATAAAAAGATGGATGCCAAAAGAAGCTATGAAAGCATGAAGAGTTACATCGTTAACAATCAAATACCACGTCAGATATTTGTCAACGCATGGGCTTCACCCGAGGGAGAAGAAAGTTTCAACATTGGATTATCCAAAAAAAGAGCCGAAACAACCGTAAATTTGGTTGATAGAATGTTGACAGAAGCCTTGACGGAAAGAGCTAAAGCCGAAAATATAAAGAAGAACGACATAAAGAAATACGTTGAACAGGCAAAACAAGACGTTGTCATAACTTCAAGTGCCAAGGGAGAAGACTGGGAAAACTTCGTACGTTTGGTGGAAGGTTCTTCTTTGAAAGAAAAGAATACTGTCATCAACGTTGTCAAATCTCAACCTGACAAAATAAGAAGAGAACAAGAAATAAGGAATATGTCAGTCGTATTCAGCCAAATTGAAGAGGAAATACTGCCTACGCTACGTAGAGGAGAGATTGCCTTCAACTTCTCCGGAGTGCAAAAAACAGAGCAGGAAATAGCCAAGATGGCAGTATCCGACCCGGACAAACTTACCTATGACGAACTTATGTATGCAGCTACTCTCACACATAACTACGCAAGCAAACTTCAAATATATACCGCAGCAACCGAACGTTTCGCTTCCGAATGGGGAGCATGGAACAATGCCGGAGCTGTTGCCCTTTATTTGAATCAACTCGAAGACGCAAAAAGATTTCTTGAAACAGCAGATAAGCTATCTCCAAACAACGGAGAAATACTATCCAATCTTGCACTTCTAAGCCTTGCAAACAAAGATGTCAATGCTGCAAACGACTATATCCAACAGTCGGTAGCCGCAGGCAATGAGCAAGCTCAAATGAACGAAGCAATCATTCTTATCAAACAAGGCAAATACGAAGAAGCTGCCGAGAAACTTGATGGAAGAAAATGCACTTACAATCTTGCACTTTTGCAACTTTTGACCGGTAATACAGGCAATGCAATAAGAACGTTGGATTGCTGCATGGATCAAACAGCGGAAGTATATTATTTGAGAGCAGTATGCTACGCTCGCTTGGACGATGTTCCCGGTTTGACCAAGAACTTGAAAGAGGCTTGCAAACAAGAACCTGCTTACAAGTACCAAGCTAAAAATGATTTGGAATTCAAGAGATACCTATCCTTGATAGAGTTTCAAAACATAGTGAACAATTAGAAGATTCTTTTTCATATTAGTTTTAGAGACAGAGGTAGAAACTTTCGTTTCTGCCTCTGCTTTTATGTTTCCGAATATTCACTCTGCCATTGTGAGGTAAAAAAACAGACAATGCCCGTTTCCGTAACAAGTATCTTGGTTTTATTTCACGATATCTTTGAAAAGAATTACCCTTTTGCCTCTTCCGTCATCACCTCCTCGACACTCTCTATCTTATAGATGTGAGAGATAATATCCTCCAACTCTCCGAAAGAATGTATGCCGAAGCCTATGCGACAATCGACAATAAAATCCTCCGTAATCGTATGGAGGCTTGTCATAGAAAGTCCGAGCCTGTTGGTTATGCAGTCGGTCAAATCGCTTAACAAGTGATACCTGTCCACTGCCTTGATGTGAATACAAATCGGATAAAGCAAGTCTTTCTCCTCACGGAAGTCCACCGATACTATGCTGTCCCCATACTGTGATGCAAGCCGTATGGCAACAGGGCAATTCCTCTTATGTATGCTCACACTGCCGTCTGTCTCCTTGAAACCTACCACCTCTTCGCCCGGAATAGGAAGACAATGCGGACATCTTTCGTAAGGCGGACAATACGTCTTTGAAAGAAATGTCTTCAAATGCCTCTTCGCTTTATAAGTAAGTACATGATCAATCCAATCCGCCTGTGGTTCAACCTCATTATCCGGATCTATCTCTATGCAATCGCCACGTCGCAGTTCTGTTTTGACGGAACATAATTTTCCGTTAATGCGTGCAACCTTGGCATGCAGCCCCAACTTGCTGTGAATTTCAAATGCAAAGTCCAAAGCAGTCGCCCGCTTAGGCAGAATAACCGACTTGCCTTTCGGGGTGAACACCATTATGTCATCATTATAGAAAGAGGTTACAACGTTTTCTATGAAACCATCCTGCAAACCGTGATATGCTATATCTTTCAAGACCTCTTTGAATTTCTCTAACCATATTGCTATATTCCCCTCCGTTCTTGACGATACACAACCAAGACTTGAATCCCTAAGCATTCTCTCACTGCCAATATGAACCTCCTCCCATTTTCCTTTTTCGGAAAGAAGTTTCAAGTGAAAACTCTGATAACCGTTCTCCTTAGGATTATCCACATAATTGGAAATACTTCCCGGTTTTTCCTTGAAGCTGTCCGTAAGTAGCGAATATATAAAAAGACAAGTGTTTTTCTCCGTCAGTTTCAAAGTCTCAGGGAAGATGATATTCACATAATGCTTGAAATCTATGTGTTGGAAATCATTCTGCTCCTTTTGCATTTTTCGCCAAATGCTGTAAGGCATACGATACTCCGTTTCAATCCTTGCCTCTACTCCATGAGAAGAAAGGATTTTCTCTATCTGTCCTACAAAAATATCAAGAGCCTCCCTGTTATCCTCTCTGTCCTTTTGCAACATCTCCTCCATTTGAGCGTACTCACGAGGACAGCGATAACGAAAGCTCAAGTTCTCCAACTCTGTCTTTATACGGTACAAACCAAGACGATTGGCAAGAGGTGCATAAATATAATCCGTTTCACCCGCAATCTTCATTTGTTTATCGGGACGCATGCTTTCAAGCGTCCGCATATTATGCAGACGATCCGCCAGTTTTACGAGAATTGCCCTGATATCATACTTCATCGAGTCCAACATCTGCTTGAAATTATCCAACTGCTTGGACATTTCATAATGTTCTTTCTTCTGTTTGGTAACCACCTTCACAAGAAAAGCCACATCACTGCCGAAACGTTCCTCTATGTCATCAATCGTATAAGGAGTATCCTCGACAACATCATGCAGAAAAGCCGCCATAACCGGATTAGCACCCAACATCATCTCCTCTGCCACGATACGGGCAACCGCAATGGGGTGAATGATATATGGTTCACCTGTTTTACGTTTCTGATTTCTGTGAGCCTCCGACGCCAAGCGGAAAGCCTCCTTTATCTTCTGTAATTCCTCCTGCGAAACCCTGCGAGCCATTACCTCGAATATAGCTTCCGCATCAGCCTCTATCCCTTTGCTGTAATCCTTCTCTGCCATACAATATCGCTATTTTCTTTCTCCATTTATCCACTCCTGTAGAACGGAAAGTTTCAACTTATATTACCCCGCAAACACTCACGAAACAATTTCCATCAAAGCAAACACAAACAAGTAAACACCCTCCCTTGTTTTTTACTTTGCGAAAAATAGATTTCTTATCGTCTGTTTGAATGATTAAATGTTGCAATTAGCAGATGAAATCAAGAAAAAGATAATCTACCAAAGGAAAGCAATACTTATTATACCGTTTTTTGTACTTTTGCAATCGTACATAGGTTTCAATAGTGAATATAATAACTGAAACAATAAAAACAGTGGATGAATGAAAAGAACAGTATTATTTATTCTGAGCCTTGCTGTCGCAATCGGACTACAGGCACAATCGCAAGAAATAAATAACGATAATAAAACAATAAGCAAAGCCGAAGAATACTTGACAAAAGCCAAAATATTCTCTGAAAGCGATCAAGTTGATTCTGTCGTATATTATCTTGTTGAACGTTCGTTACTTGATACCACCAATATGGAATGGCTTGGTGATGTTGCATTGTTTTACATTGACATAATGCATATCTCAGGTCTTGCTTCGGAAGACTGTAACAGAGGTAGAAAGTTCGGAGATACGGTTTCGGCAGATGATGATTCCGATTGGATACAGATCTATTGCAATATAGGAGACGTTTATTGGATTAGAGGAAATCACGATAAAGCCATGTTTTATTTCAATAAAGCAATTGAAATTGGAGAGCAGAATCTAAATAAAAATTGTCTTTGTTTATCATCTTTATATAGACAAATGGGATTCCTTTATTTTGTAAAGCAAGACTATGATAAGGCTCTTGAATCTTCTCACAAAGCAAGAAAGATATACGAGCAGGTTTACGATAAAACAAATTTGGATTTAGCAAGTATATACGAGCAATTAGGGCACATTTACGCCGACAAGAATGACAATGGCAACTCTTTACTTTATTATCATAAAGCAGAGGAAATTTACAAGCAAATATCCGGTAAAAAGAGTCGCGATTTTGCATTTATATCTCTCTGTTTAGGAGAGGAATACCATAATCTCAAGGACTATGACAAAGCATTACAATACTATCATACGGCAAGAAAAATAAAGGAACAGTTTGGCGATAAAGAGTCCTTAGAATTACAATATATATATAGTGCTTTGGGGCGTGCTTATACTGACACAAAGAAATATAATAAAGCATTGCGTTACTATGGTAAGGTAATGAAAATAGAAGAAACATACTATGGTTCCAACTCCCCTGCTTTGGTAGATGTCTATTCCTACATCGGAGATATTTACTTTTATAAAGCCGAATATCACAAGGCATTGCAATATCTCAACAAAGCATTAACCATTTCTCGAGAAGAATTTGACGAAGAAGATTCTAAGATCATTCAAATAAAGGAGCGAATTGACACAATAGAGCGAATGAGGAAATATTAAATCGTCATTTGTATCCAATCTTTGTTTGAACAAAGAAAAATAAAACGCCGTTCCGAAAAAATAGAACGGCGTTTTAATTTTTTCTTTCGGCCTTTCGATTTCGTCAAAGGGCGTTTCCGCATTACGGAAACGCCGTTTCGCTGATAGGGTGAAGATGATGAATGTTTTCAAAGTTCATACATAAGGTTGCAGCCTTTGATGGCGGCATTATCCAATCTGCCCGATATTTCAAAACTACCGTCCTTGTGTTTTCTGCCGATGTCCTCTGTTGCAATGAAACTGCAAGTGTCTATGTTTGCAAGGTCGGTTATATTGATAACTCCTGCTTTTCCTATTGAACAATCGGAGAAAGGGTCATTCACTTCCTTTATATCTACCCTCATTTGATTGGGGCAACAGAACGAACCATCTGCTTTGGAATAGGCTTGCGAGAAAAGTTCACACATTCCGTACTCGGAAGCAATGCTTTGCACTCCCAAGGATTGGCAAAGTATTTTATGGAGTTCTTGTTTCGGCAGTTCTTTGCGACGCCCTTTCATGCCTCCGGTCTCAAATACGGTGGTATGTTGCAATTTGAAGTTGTATGCTTCTGCCAAATCCAATAATGCATAGCTGACACCGAAAAGAATTGTTGGGATATTGAGAGATTCATTGTGTAAAAGAATGTCTCGTATTTTTTCTACTTTGTGTGGATAAAAACCGCTTTCGGAGTATTTGCTTCGAGAGATAAGTCCTTGCATCATATAGACGAGAGAGGAATTTCCTTGTTGTTGATAGTTGGGTAACAGGGCAATGAAACAATAGTTTTCGGTTTTGCCAAAGAATTGTTCAAAGTTGGAAAGAAAGCTTCTTTCATAAAGGTCGAATGTTCTTATCCAATGCCTGCTTACTGTGGCGGAAGATGTTCCCGAACTTTTGAAAAACGCAATGGGTTCTTCTTTGAAGCTGACGACTTTATGTGTTCTGAAAAAGCTTATCGGCAAAAAAGGAATATCTTTACGAGAATTTACGCTATTTATTCCCTTTCCGAGCAAGCCGCACCAGCGGGAATAAACATCATTATTCCGATATTGGTATCGAAATACGTCCAAACATAGTTTGTCAAATTCTTCATCGGACTGCAAATCGAATATTCTTTCTCTCATCTCTTCCATTGCTACCCATATTTGTTGTAATTTTGCAAACGTATGAAAAAGGCTTCGATTATATACGAGTCAAGAAAAAAATGAGAAATCCGTTATCATCGAGACGTTACGTTGTGATTGGAATTTTTGTGGCAGTCGGCTTGGTTTATCTGATAAGACTTGCTTATTTGCAAATATTCGACAGTTCTTATACGGAACTTGCCAATCGTAATGCTTTGCGTTATCGTACACAATACCCTGCAAGAGGACTGATATATGACAGAAACGGCAAATTGCTCGTTTATAATGAAGCGGTCTATGACCTGATGGTCATTCCTCGTCAGGTGAAGAATATAGACACAACAGAGTTTTGCAACCTTCTCAAGATAAGCAAGGAGGATTTCATCAGGAAAATGGATAAGGCAAGGAAATATTCTCCCTATGCTCCTTCTATTTTCGAAAAGCAAATCAGCAAAGAAGACTTTGCTCCGATACAAGAGAAAATTTACCTTTATGAAGGTTTCTATGCACAGTCGAGAACTTTGCGTTATTATCCCGAAGCGGTGGCTTGTCATGTGTTGGGATACATCGGAGAGGTAAACGAAGCGATGATAGAAAAGAACCCTTACTACAAGAAAGGGGATTATGTGGGCATGAGCGGCTTGGAAAAGTCGTACGAAGAGTTGTTGAGAGGAAGAAAGGGAAGCAAGACAGCCAAGATTACAGTGGTGGAATACTTTACACCTACCATCAATTCGTTCAACGCTTTCCGTTCGGATGCATCCGGCAATGAGAAAAACGGCAGTAAGACCTTGAGGTGTGTGTATAACTTTAAAATTGCTCCCTGCGGGAACAAGAACAGCAAGAGTTATAAGATTGAGTACAGGAAAG
>OJAW01000577.1_pt1 | contig 25289 bp, 27 predicted proteins | sample 1589151 | NCBI WGS metagenome assembly OJAW01 (sample SAMN03283290) | human gut metagenome | biome: human-associated habitat; material: feces | host: Homo sapiens | place: Peru | collected 2012
TCCTCAAGCTTCTTGACCGTCTTCTGAAGGTCGATGATGTAAATACCGTTGCGCTCCGTGAAAATATAGGGAGCCATTTTGGGGTTCCATCTTCTGGTCTGATGACCGAAGTGCACACCTGCTTCAAGCAGCTGCTTCATTGATACTACTGACATTTGTTTTTCCTCCTTTGGTTTTTCCTCCGCGAAACAGGGCGGCCGCAACGGCGAAAATTCACCGCACCGGGCGACTTCCTAAAGCTTCGCGTGCGTAATGCTCGGATATTATATCACAGCAAGATATAAAAATCAAGAGTTTTTTAATCTATTTCAGCTTTTCTCTGCCGGTTCTTTGTGCTCTTCTCTTTTGCCGCCGGAAGTTTTTGCAAGCGCTTTGTTATAGAGCTTGTACACTCCACACTTCCAGCACAGGAGCATACCGACGACTGCGCCGACGACCGCCTGAAGAATCTGATATGGAAGCTTCATAACGGCATATTCCGGGGTGCTGTAGATAAACGCTCTGCCGAGGGAGTAGCCGACGACCATAATGACCGCGCCTATCGAAACGCCTATTCCGCTCGCGAGCACGGGGTGTTTCTTCAGAACATAGTGCGAAAAAACGGAGATGATAACAGCCTGAAGTCCGTGGGTCACCAATGAGACGAACATCGGGAGCGGATAGAAAAACAGGTCGCCGAGGAACGCGCCGACTCCGCCGACTATAAACGCCGCGACAGGGTCGAGGATTATCGCTGCGGTGCAGATAATTATATCATTGAGATACAGGTGGCCGCCCGGAACGGGAACGCCGAATGAGCTCATCGCGACGTTGAGCGCCATGAACATTGCCGTCAAACATATCCACAGCGTGGTTCTTTTCGTGTTGCTTTTCTCTTTCATTTTCAAGTCCTCCTTGCTTTTTTGACAGGAATATTATACAATACCGCTGATAATATAAAATAGTCAGAAACGGAGAAAATAATATAACCAGATGAAATACACGGTGGACTTGAACGACCGACCGGTCTATTTGCAGATTTACAGACAGCTCAGGGAGGATATAGTCGGCGGGGCGTTCGCTTACGGCAGCAAACTGCCGTCAAAGCGGCTGCTCGCGGAAGAGCTCGGAGTGAGCACGATAACGACAGAGCACGCATATGATTTGCTCTGCGAAGAGGGCTACGCTCAGGCGCGCGAGCGAAGCGGATATTTTGTTGTTTTCCGCCGTTCTGACGGCTTTGCGGCATCCGACAGCAGACCGTCAGAGCCGATGCGAGGAAAAAATATCGAACACAGCAAGCCCGAGTTTTCGTTGTCGCTGCTCAGCCGGACGATGCGCAAAGTTATTGCGGACTGCGGAGACGAGATACTTGAACGCTCACCGCACTCGGGGCGCATTGAACTGCGCGACGCACTGCGGCAATATCTCGCGAGGAACCGCGGAATATCGGTTGACACGGATCAGATAATCGTCGGTTCGGGTGCAGAATATCTCTACGGGCTGATAGTCGACCTGCTCGGCAGGGACAAAACATACGCGATAGAGTCGCCGTCATATGAAAAAATCGAGCAGGTATACAGGGCGGCGGGAGTCAGATATGAGCTTCTCCCCCTCTCGGACGACGGCATAGACGGAGCGGCGCTGAGCGGCAGCAAGGCAGATGTTCTGCACACGACTCCATATCGGAGCTTCCCGACTGGGGTCACTGCGTCCGCATCGAAGAGATATGAATACATCAACTGGTCCTCGTCGGGCAACAGATTCATTGTGGAGTCTGATTACGACTCAGAATTTTCGGTCTCGCAGAAGCCTGCGGACACGCTTTTTGTGCTCTCAGACCGCGACAATGTAATATATCTAAACACATTTTCAAAAACCATATCGCCCTCGCTGCGTGTCGGATACATGGTTCTGCCGAAAAGGCTCGTCAAGACATTTGAAGAGCGGCTCGGGTTCTATTCCTGCACCGTGCCGACATTCGAGCAATTGGTGCTGACCGAGCTTCTGAACAGCGGCGACTTCGAGCGGCACATAAACAGAGTCAGGCGCGCAAAGCGCAGAGAGCTAAATAAGACATAAAAAATCGGCGGCAATGTCAATCCCCTGCCGCCGATTTATTTATTATTTATTTGTCTTTTATCTTCAGCATTGCGCGCATGGCGTTGAGCACGGCGAGGATTAGAACTCCGACATCGCCGAAGACCGCTATCCACATATCCGCGATACCGAACGCGCTGAGTACGAGGATAATCACTTTGACCGCGAGCGCGATCCAGATATTCTCGTTGACGATGCGCATAGTCTTTCTGGCTATCTTTATCGCCGTCGGGAGCTTTGAAATCTTATCATCCATGAGGACGATATCCGCCGACTCGATCGCGGCGTCACTGCCCATTGCGCCCATTGCGATACCGACATCGGCTCTTGTGAGCACGGGTGCGTCGTTGATACCGTCGCCGACAAACGCGACCTTGTTGCCCTCGCCGAGCAGCTCTTCAACGCGCTCAACCTTCTGCGACGGAAGCAGTTTTGCATGGACTGCGCTGAGTCCGAGCTGCTTGCCGACCGCTTCGGCGACACGCTCATTGTCACCCGTAAGCATAACGGTGTTCTTGATGCCGAGCTCCTTGAGCTTCGCTATCGCATCTGCGGAATCGGGCTTTATCTCATCGTTGATAACGATATGTCCGAGATACTGCGCGCCCTCGCTGATATGAATAACAGTGCCTGCCATATGGCACTCATGCCACTTGGCGCCTGCCATGTCCATGAGCTTGCCGTTGCCGACAAAATAGGTCTTGCCGTCAATAACTGCCTCGAGTCCCATGCCTGCGTGCTCGGTTATCTTGCCGATACGACTCTTGTCTATATGACCCTTATGCGCCGCTACTATCGACTCGCCGACCGGGTGAGTTGAATAGCTCTCCGCCGCGGCGGCAACATCGAGAAGATGCGCCTCGGTGATATTTTCGGGATGAATGGCATTGACCGCAAAAGTACCTTTTGTCAGCGTTCCGGTCTTGTCGAACACGACCGTGTCGATCTTTGAAAGGGTCTCCATATAGTTGGCGCCCTTTATAAGTATGCCGTCACGCGAAGCTCCGCCGATTCCGCCGAAGAAGGACAGCGGGACGGAAACGACCAGCGCGCACGGGCACGAGACAACAAGGAAGGTAAGCGCGCGCTCAATCCATGTGCTCCAAAGACTCCATGTGCTGTGAGTGCCCATAAGCATGGTGACAAGCGGCGGTATAATCGCGAGCACAACGGCTCCGATAACAACGCAGGGAGTATACCAGCGCGAGAAGCGGGTGATGAAGTTCTCGGCTCTCGCCTTTTTCTCCGAGGAGTTTTCAACGAGTTCGAGAATCTTCGCGACCGTGCTCTCCTCAAAGCGGCTCTGAGTTCTGACATGGATAACGCCGGAAAGATTTATCGTTCCGCTCGTCACTCTGTCGCCGACCGTCTTGTCTGCGGGCAGGCTCTCGCCTGTCAGGGCGGCGGTATTGACAGAAGTCGAGCCGTCGATTATCTCGCCGTCAAGCGGAATCTTTTCGCCGGGCTTGATAACTATCGTCTCACCGAGTTCAACTTCCTCTGGCGACACTGTCTCCTCTTTTCCGTCGCGCACGACTACGGCATAATCGGGACGGATATCCATAAGCGCGGATATTGACTTGCGGCTCTTGCCGACCGCGATGCTCTGGAACAGCTCACCGACCTGATAGAATATCATGACCGCCGAGGCTTCGCGGTAATCGCCGACGCCGAACGCGCCGACAGTGGCGATGGCCATGAGGAAGTGTTCATCGAACACCTGACCGTGGGCGATATTGCGAATAGCGTCCCACAGGACATCGTAGCCTATCACAAGATACGGCGCGATATAAAGCAGCAATTCTTTCCAGCCCTCAAAGCCGAATATCTCGTCGACTGCCCAGGCGACACCTGTCAGCACGACAGATACGATTATTCTTATCAGTGTTTTCTTCTGCTTTCTCGTCATCGGGGACACCCCTCTTACTTAAGAATTATTGTGCAGTCGGGCTCAACTTTCTTTGCGGTCTTGACGACTTTCTTGAGCACATCGTCAAAAGCATCGTCTGCCGCCTCAAGGGTCAGCTTCTGGGTGAAGAAATTGACGCTGACGCTCTCAACTCCGTCAACCTTGGCGATAGCCGCCTCCATCTTTGCCGCGCAGTTTGCGCAATCCAGATCCTCAAGCTTAAAGATCTTCTTCATTGTTCTCGTTCCTTTCTTCAATAAGATGTTCGAAACCTTTGGCTATAATCGTTCTGACATGGTCGTCAGAAAGAAAATAATAGATTGTTTTGCCCTCACGGCGGTTGGCAACAAGATTTGCGTCCTTGAGTATCTTGAGCTGGTGCGATATCGCCGACTGCGTCATGCCGAGCAGCTCCGCAATGGCGCAAACGCACATCTCCGACTCAAAGAGCGAAAACAAAATCTTGACGCGGGTCGTATCGCCGAAGAGTCTGAACAGATCGGACAGGTCGCAAAGCAGCTCGTCTGTCGGCAGCTCGTGCCTCACCATATCGAGCATCTTCTCGTGGTTGTGTTCCATGTTTTTGTCCTCCGTTCATTTGCATGATGATTCATATGATTGTTTATTCATATGTTTCATTGTTCATATGATAGCTCATTCATATGTTATTGTCAACAGTTTTTTCAAAAAAATTTTGCAAGACAGCCAAAAAAAAATAAATAGAGGTCATAATCCGCATTGTCAGACACGGATTATGACCTTCGTATTTTGCACTAAGCAGATATTCAGTCTTCTTTGCCGTCGAGCAGGCTCTCTCTGAAGTCGTCGCTGATATCGGCAATGTTATCGATATGCATCTTTCCGTTCTTGAATTTGAGCGTGAGCGAATCGGAGTTTCGCTTCATCGAAACAAAATCGGAAATATTGAAGCGCTTCTTTTTGCCGAACATGGTCGAATAGATATATATCCCCTCGCCCGCAGACACGACCTTCTGGTCGAGCTGGCAGAGCATCGCCGCTGCACCGAAAAGCATACAGCCAAAACCCGGAATCGCAACGAAGAACTTTCCGACAGCGAGCATTGCGATGCAGACGGCGGCGCCGGCAATATAGACAGCCATGCCGAAGAAGAAAAGCCATCTCGGAATATGTACGGCATATTTTGCATCACCGGGATCGCGCACTATACGAACGATAAAATATATCAAAAGAGCCGCAGAGACGACGGCGGCGATAAGAGCATAAATCATTCCGACTCTCCTTAAAAGATATTGAGATTCTTGAGCACGAATATCATAGAGATGACCCATGCCGCATCGACAATATATGAAATTATCGTCAGAACTTTTGAAGATTTCGTACCGACCGCGATACCTACGACTCGGAGCACGAAGAACAATATTATCGCCACGGCACTCGCTATCAAAAATCCGAGCATCACCGACGCGCTGACAAAATTCGGTTTTGCGGCGTTGATTATCTGAACAATAAAAAATGCGACTGCGCCGACTATGTCAACAATAGCAGATATATTTGTTATTTTTGGCAGAACTTTGTTTTTCATATTTACGAGACCCGAAGTCTCCCTCACTCCTTTGAATCGGTTACGGGAAAATTCTATCACATAAATGCAATTTAATCAACAGCGGGCAGAAAAAAGCGGCAGAATTTACCGCCGCGCATGGTTAGCATACATTAATTATATTTAACTATATTCGCCCGTATCGGCTCTCCCCTATCGAACGAGGCGGCATTTTCAAACGTGGTCTCGCTTATCGATTCAAGCGCCTCGCGGGTCAGAAAGCCCTGGTGCGAGGTGATTATAACATTCGGGAACGACAGAAGGCGCGCCGTGACGGAGGTTTCGAGTATATCGTCCTCGCGGTTTTCAAAAACGTTGTGCGTCTCCTCCTCATACACATCGAGCCCGACACCCATAAATTTATGCTGTCTTATACCTTTTATAAGATCGGGCGTGCTTATAAGCGCGCCGCGCGAAGTGTTGACGAGGATAACACCGTCCTTCATCCGCTCTATCGCGTTGATATTTATCATATGATAGGTCTCCTCGGTCAGCGGGCAATGGAGAGATATCAGATCGCTTTCGCCGAGAAGTTCATCGAGTTCGACATATCGAACGAAGTCGAGCGAGGGGTTCCGATACTTATCATAGGCGATAACATTCATCCCGAGTCCGCGGCAGGCGCGCGCAAACGACGCGCCTATCTTTCCCGTGCCGACGACTCCCGCCGTCTTGCTGCAGAAGTTGACTCCCGTAAGACCCATGAGGCTGAAATTGTTCTCGCGCACTTTTATATAAGCCTTGTGTATGCGGCGATTGACGGCGAACGCGAGCGCGAGGGCGTGCTCGGCTATTGCCTCGGGCGAATACCCCGGCACGCGCATAACGGAGATGCCGTGCTCCTGCGCCGCCGAAAGATCGACATTGTTATACCCGGCGCAGCGCATGAGAATGAGCCTGACCCCGTTCTCGGCGAGGATATCCACGACCCGCCTGCCGACATCGGACGCGACGAACAGGCACACGGCGTCATAACCTTTCGAGAGCGGCGCGGTGCGGTAAGAGATATCCGTCTTGAGATAGTCTATTTCAATGTCGGGATATTTGCCCGCAAGCTTCTCGAACGCCTCGCGGTCATACGGCTTTGTATCATAAAAAAGTATTTTCATAGAATGCGCCTCCGGCAGTTTTCTCTGAATAGTATCTGCCGGACGGGAATGAATATTCGGGCAAAAGGAGTGCAATTTATCATAAAGAGTGAAAACAATGGGAAGAAAATACAAAAAAGACTTGACTTTTTCGAGCAAATATTATATGATAATCAAGCTGATTTGCGGATACAGCTTCCGCACGGCGAAAAAGATATGATCCATTAGCTCAGTCGGTAGAGCACTTGACTTTTAATCAAGGTGTCCGGGGTTCGAATCCCCGATGGGTCACCAAAGCCTCGAAATTCGAGGCTTTTTCTTTTTGCTATTTACTATTTCAACTTTTTATGATATTATATTTAAAATTCAAATTAAGAGGTATAGTATGGGACTTTGGGATAAGGAATATATTGGTCTTTGCAAAAAGATTTTGACTACCGGTATAGAGGTTGTAAACAGAACAGGTATTAATACAATTAAAGTTCCGTCACATCATTTTCAGCTTGATATTGGTGAGGAATTTCCTATTTTAACAACTAAACAGCTTTTTATTCGTCAGGCAACACTTGAAATGCTTTGGATATATCAGGCTCAATCAAATGATGTTCGTTGGCTTCAAGAACGTAATGTTAACATTTGGAACGAATGGGAAATAGATGAAGAAGGCTATTGGAATGCTGCTCAAATGCTCCCTGATGAAAACGGCGAGCTTGTAAAGCAAAATGTTCATAAGTTTTTCGGAAAAGAATATGCACATACTATAGGTACTGCTTATGGTTATATTGTTAATAAATTCCAAATGACTCAAAATTTAATCGATAAAATCAAAAACCATCCTGAGGACAGAAGAATGGTAATGACTCTTTGGCAAAATGATTATCTCGATACTGCCGTTCTTCCAAGCTGTGTTTGGTCAAGCGAATGGGATGTTACAAACGGCAAACTTAATTGCTGGGTTCATCAAAGAAGCTGTGATGTACCGCTCGGACTTCCGTTTAATGTTACTCAGTATTCTGTGCTTAACTCAATGCTCGCACAGGTTTGCGGCTTAAAGCCGGGAACGATTGACTGGTCAATTAAAGACGCACATATTTATGTTAATCAGGTTGACGGCATTAAAGAACAAATCAAAAGATTTGACGAACAGGGTGATTTGCCTGCACCTCAGCTTTGGCTTAATCCCGATGTTAAAGATTTCTTTGAATTTGACAATTCAAGAGATTGTAAAGATGTTAAACTTTTGAATTATGAACATCTTGGTAAAATTAAATTCCCAATCGCACAATAAGGAGAATATATGGCTGTTTCTATGATTGCCGCTGTGGGCAAAAATCTCGAGCTCGGTAAAAATAATGACCTTATATGGCACTTTAAAGAGGATATGAAGTTCTTTAAAGAAACTACTATGGGGCATCCTGTAATTATGGGCAGAAAAACTTTTGAATCACTTCCAAAAGCTCTTCCCGGCAGAAGAAATATTGTTATTTCATCAAATCCGGAATATAAAGCCGAAGGTGCAGAAACCGTTAATTCTGTAAAAGACGCTTTGAAAATTGCCGAAGCAGAAGATGTGTTCATTATAGGCGGAGGTAGGATATATAAAGAATTCTTGCCTTATGCGGACAACCTTTATTTAACGGAAATTAATGCCGAATGTAAAGATGCCGATACTTATTTCCCTGAATTTAACAAAAGTGATTATATTAAGGAAATAGTTAACTTCTATGATGTAAACGGCACCGAATTTTATCATGTGATTTATAAAAAGTAATGTATTTAAGCCTTTCTGTTTCGAAAGGCTTTTGTATATTTTTGTAAAAACAGGGAATATTATTGTAAAAAATATTTTAATTTCCTATTGACAAAGTAGGAAATAAGTTATATATTATAGGACGAAAAACCTATAAATTTAATAGGAATAAAAAGGCAGGTTAAAATTATGGCAACGATTTATGTTGATAATGCTGCAACCACACAGCTTTCGGATGCTGCTTTGGAAGCTATGAAACCAATGATGCAGGAGATTTACGGTAATCCGTCATCGCTTCATCACATCGGTCAAATCGCAAAGGAACATCTTGAAGATGCAAGAGCAAGGGTTGCAAAATGTATAAATGCAAATCCAAACGAAATTTACTTTACTTCCGGCGGCAGTGAAGCTGATAATCAGGCTATTCTTACAGCCGCATACAACGGTGCAAAAAAAGGCAAAAAACACATTATATCTTCAAAATTTGAACATCATGCTATTCTTCACACACTTGATAAACTTGCAAAAGAAGGTTTTGAGATTGAACTTCTTGATGTATACCATAACGGCATTGTTAAAGTAGATGATGTTAAAAATGCTATTAGGGAAGATACAGCCCTTGTTACGATTATGTCGGCAAATAATGAAGTCGGCACAATTCAGCCGGTTAAGGAAATCGGTGCCGTATGTAAAGAAAAGGGCGTTTTATTCCACACAGACGCCGTTCAGGCATTCGGACATATTCCGATTGATGTTGTTGATATGAACATTGATATGCTTTCTATTTCAGCCCACAAGTTCCACGGTCCTAAGGGTGTTGGCCTTTTGTATTGCAGAAAAGGTATCATTCTTCAAAACCTTATTAACGGCGGTGCTCAGGAACGCGGTAAGAGAGCAGGTACCGAAAATACGGCATCTATTGTTGGCATGGCAGCCGCTATGGAAGAAGCTGTTAAAAACCTTGATAAAAACGCAAAATATGTAAGCGCACTTCGTGATAAAATTATTGACGGATGCGCAGATATTGAACTTCATACTTTAAACGGTGACAGATATAACAGACTTCCGGGCACAATTAACTTCAGTTTTGAAGGAATTGAGGGTGAAGGACTTATTCTTCTTCTTGACCAAGACGGTATTTGTTCTTCGTCGGGCTCTGCTTGTACAAGCGGCTCGCTTGACCCGTCACATGTTCTTTTGGCTATGGGTGTGCCTGTTGCAAGTGCTCACGGTTCACTTCGTATTTCTCTTTGTGAATATAACACAGAAGAGGAAGCTGATATTATTATCAATTCAATCCACAAGGTTGTAACATATTTAAGATCAATTTCTCCTGTTTGGGAGAAAATTCAAAACGGAGAGGTAGTAGAATAATGGCATTATATTCAGAAAAAGTAATGGATCACTTTACAAATCCAAGAAATGTTGGTAAAATTGAAGATGCTGATGGCGTAGGAGAAGTTGGCAACGCTAAGTGCGGCGATATTATGAAAATTTATCTTAAAATTGATGAAAATCATATTATTACCGATGTTAAGTTTAACACCTTCGGTTGTGCCTCTGCAATTGCTTCAAGTTCAATGGCTACCTGTCTTATCAAGGGTAAGCCTGTAAGTGAAGCTGTTGAACTTTCAAACAAAGCAGTTGTTGAAGCACTTGACGGATTACCTCCGGTAAAAATTCACTGTTCTGTGCTTGCGGAGGAAGCAATCAAGGCAGCCGTTAAGGATTATTACGATAAAAACGGCATTGAGTACGATCCCGACACATTTAAGGAAAAGGACGCTCACGAATAAAAATAAATCTTATATGTGATGCTTAGGAGTAGGTTATGGCTTTAAAAGACATACAAGAGGAAATTTTAAAATTAAAAAAAGAAAAAGATATTTGCATTTTAGCGCATTGCTATCAATCACCGGATATACTTGAAGTTGCTGATTTTGTAGGCGACAGTTTTGCTTTGTCTGTTTCGGCTTCAAAAGTAACCAACAAAACAGTCATTATGTGCGGTGTTAGATTTATGGCAGAAACCGTAAAGATTCTTTCGCCCGATAAAAAAGTTATTCTTGCAAACGGCGACGCAGGTTGTCCGATGGCTGAAATGATGGATAAGGAACTTATCGAACAGGTTAAGGAGCAATATCCGGATTATACTGTTGTTGCTTATATTAATACCACAAGCGAACTGAAAACAGTTTGTGATGTTTGTGTAACTTCCTCATCTGCACTTAAAATTTGCAAGGGCCTTGATACTGATAAGATTTTGTTTATTCCTGATAAAAATCTTGGTTCGTACATTGCAAAACAATTACCTGAAAAAGAATTTAAACTTCTTTCGGGCGGGTGTCCTACTCATGCAAGAATGGGCATTTCCGAAGTAAAAAAAGCAAAGGCGGCTCATCCTGAGGCTTTGTTTCTTGTTCATCCCGAATGTGTACCGGAGGTTGTTGCCGAAGCGGATTATGTCGGCTCAACAACAGGCATAATGAATTATGCAAAGGAAAGTGACGCCAAAGAATTTATTATCGGTACCGAAAGCAGTATTGTTTCTCACTTGCAACTTGCATGTCCCGACAAGATGTTTTATCCGCTTTCAAAAGACCTTGTATGCCACAATATGAAACTTACTACTATTGTAGATGTACTTAATTCGATTAAAGGTATAGGCGGCGAAGAAATAGAACTTGACGAAGATGTCAGACTTGGTGCAAAGCGTTGCATAGACAAAATGATTGAGTTAGGCTGATATATGAAAAAAGCTATTATTGCAATGAGCGGTGGTGTAGATTCAAGCGTTGCCGCTCTTTTTATGAAAGAACGCGGATACGACTGTATCGGTGCAACTATGAAGTTGTATGACAATGAGGATATAGGTATCAGCAGGGAAAAGACCTGTTGTTCTCTTGATGATATTGAAGATGCAAGAGCCGTTGCGTATAAACTCGGAATGCCTTATTATGTTTTCAATTTTAAAGATGAATTTGAAGAAAAAGTAATTGATAAATTCATTTCAACATACGAAGCGGGCGGAACGCCTAATCCTTGTATTGATTGCAACAGATATTTAAAATTTGAAAAGTTTATGAAGCGTATGGAAGAATTGCAATACGACTGTGTCGTTACAGGTCACTATGCCGATATTGAATTTATTAACGGTAGATATATGCTTAAAAAAGGCAAGGATTTATCAAAAGACCAAAGCTATGTTCTTTATTCGCTTACACAATATCAACTTGCACATACTGTTTTTCCATTGGGTAAATATTCCAAGGACGAAATCAGAGAGGTTGCCGAAAAGCACGGATTTATCAATGCACGCAAGCGTGACAGTCAGGATATTTGCTTTGTACCTGACGGTGATTATTCAAAGTTTATTGAAAATTACAAGGGCAAATCTTATCCAAACGGTAATTTTGTTGATAATAGCGGCAATGTTCTCGGTGAACATAAAGGCTTGATACGATATACTATCGGTCAAAGAAAAGGACTTAACATTGCACTCGGTCATCCGGTTTATGTTATAAGTAAAGATGTTGCAAACAATACCGTTGTGTTAGGCTCAAACGATGATTTAAATAAATCAAAACTCAGAGCAACCGATTTTAATTGGATTGCCGAAAAGCCAAACGGCAAAATTAAATGTTCCGCAAAAACACGCTATAATATGCGAGAGGTTCCGTGTATGGCATATTGTGACGGAGACGATGTTATTGTTGAATTTGACACTCCTGTCAGAGCAATCACTCCGGGACAGGCTGTGGTTTTATATGACGGAGAGTATGTCCTCGGCGGTGGAACTATTGAATAAAGTTGCTTATTAACGAAAATTTCATTAATTATTCATTTTGTTTTATTGAATTTACTTGAAAAAGATGTATAATTAAGTCATAAAATAAATACAAGGTGGAAGACATATAACGGTTTCTCCAACCAATGACATTGACTGTCGTGGAGTCGGTATTAATGTTTCTCTTTTCATTGTTTCTCCTCTAACCGATGTCTTTAAAAAGGCTCCGATCCACCTTCTTTTGTAGTAATTTTGTTATAAACACCCGATATATATGCTCGGGTGTTTATTTTTTGTAATAAAAATGTTATTTTTTCTTAATTTACTATTTATTTTATATAAACAATCTGTTATAATTAATTTATATATTGTCTGTAAAGGAGATAGTGCATGAAATATTTTAAACTTTTTATATGCGTTATTTTAATCGTTGCGTTATTCTCCGGATGCAGTTTTAGACTTGCCTCATCAGTAAATGATTTAATTTCTGCCGTTGCTCCTTTTGGAGATAATGCAGATGTAAAAAGTGCTCTTGACAGCTTTATGTCAAACGGATATTCACTAAAAAATCCGTCGTCAGGTGAATATATCACATCTTACAATTTCTACGATTTAGACGGTGATGATAAAGAAGAAGCGGTTGCTTTTTACGAACCAAACGATAATCTCGGAACTATTCGTATGGCTATAATCAAAGAATTTTCCGGTAAATGGGAAGTTGTATCTGATATATCGGGTTATGGTGACGATGCGTATCGCCTTGATTTTGCAGATGTAAATAATGACGGTAAAGATGAAATTATTGTTTGCTGGAATACTGTATCAAATTCAAACAGTCATTCGTTTGTTGTTTATAACTTAAAATTTGAAGGTAAAAAGTTTGAGATTAATCAAATTAACAATGATGATTTTTATTTAAACAATTATGTTATAGTTGATTTTAAGCAAAAGGGTAACAACGAAATTTTAATGTTTGAAATCAATTCGGGCACCAAAACCAGTGCCAAGGCCGAACTTTATTCTGTAAATAATAATGAATTTAAGCTAAAAGGAGAAACAAAACTTGATTCGCGTGTTATATCTTACAGAAATATAAACGTTGAAAAAGCAGAAGGCGATATAAGAGTTTACGCCGACGCAATAGGTTCAAACGGCGACAGTATAAGAACAGAAGTAATTTATTGGTCAAATATGTACAACTCGATTGTTTCTCCGTTTTACAGCTATTCTACGGGCAGAACCTCGGGAACATCAAGAGGCTGTCTTGTCAATTCAAGTGATATAAACGATGACGGAAGAATTGAAATTCCGACAGATATTTCAGTTAAAGGCTTGCCAAAAAATGTTAAGTCTCTCAATTGGAAAATCTATAATAAAACAATTCTTGTTCACAAGGCATATTCGTTATATGTTATTGATGATAATTACAACATTATAATTCCGGATGAATATTTTAAAAATATTTCTGCTGTGTATAACAGTGATTTAAGAGAAATGACTGTTATAAATAAGCAAACAAAAAAATCTGTTTTTTCAATAATGCCTGTTTTAAAAGCAGTATATGATGAAAAATCATATAACGGATACAATGTTATTCTTGATAAGTCGGGATATTATTATCTTGCTAAATCGGGAAATGACAGCGAAATGAAAATTTCTGTTGACGAACTGAAACAATACATTAAAATATGTTAGTTTACTGTTTAAGAAAGGTACGGTGTAAATATGAAAAAGGTACTTGTTGCCGAAGATGAAGAATCCATCAGAGAGTTTATTGTAATAAACCTTTCTCGTTCGGGCTATACTGTTGAACAGGCTGAAAACGGACTTGTTGCACTTCAAAAATTCAAACAGGACGAAGAAGGCTTTGATGTTGCGATTCTTGATATTATGATGCCGGAACTTGACGGTCTTGCAGTATGCAAGGAACTTCGCAAGCTTTCATCTGATTTAGGTATCATTATGCTCAGTGCTAAAACTCAGGAAATGGATAAAGTAACCGGTTTGCTTTTCGGTGCCGATGATTATGTTACAAAACCATTTTCTCCGAGTGAACTTATGGCAAGAGTTGACGCTATTTACAGACGAGTTGAAATGACAAGAGGTTTTAAAAAAGGCGAATCAAATTCAGACAGTATTATTCTTGACGAGTTTGAACTTAATCTTCGCAATAGGACTCTTTTAAAATCCGGCAATATGATTGAACTTACTCAGGTAGAATTTCAAATAGTTGAGTATTTCTTCCGCAATCCAAATGCAGCTTTGTCAAGAAATGATATCTTAAAGCAAGTTTGGGGAGCAAATTATTTTGGCGATGAAAAGATTGTTGATGTTAATATTCGTCGTCTTCGTATGAAAATAGAAGATAATCCGTCAAGCCCTACAAGACTTGTTACAATTTGGGGACTCGGATACAAGTGGATTACAAGCGAACAATAAACAGAAAGTTGAGTTTTTTAGCAAATGAACAAAGATTTTAATGCTGATTTTATGAAAAATTTTAAAAGCAAAAAAATCGAAGGTATTACAAGAAGATGGTTAATTTTAATAATAGGATTGATTGTTTTGTTGTTTACCGTTGCGTTTATTGTTTGCACTTCTCTTATAAAGGCTTATTATTACAATTCAGTTGAAAGTATTGTAAATTCAGCCGCTTCGGATTCCGCAATTAATTATTTTGAGAATAATATAAATAACGGTGAATCACTTGAATCATCTGCCGCACTTTATATTGACACATATTCAAACAAAGATTCAACAACGGTTTGGATTGTTGATAACGAAGGCAATGTTATTATATCATCCAACGGCTTCGGCGTGCAAAAACAAGATATGCCTGATTATAAAGCCGCTATGGAGGATTCGGACGGCAAAGGTAAATTTGTCGGTAAACTTTCAAACGGTCAAAAAGTTATGGCTGTTTGCAGAGTGATAAAAAGTTCCGATGACACCAAAGTCGGCGCAATCCGTGTAATGACAGCTGTTGACAATGTTGACCGACAAATAGCAAGTATGTCATTTCTTATAGCTGTTATTTTTTTGATTATTCTTGCTATAATAATTTTGTCTAATTTATATTTTATCAGAACGATTATTACTCCGCTCAAGGAAGTCAATCAAGCAACAAAAAAGATTGCAGAGGGCAACCTTGATGTCAGAATAGAAAAGAAATATAATGACGAAATCGGTGACCTTGCCGACAGTATTAACACAATGGCTTCTGAGATTGCTACGGCTGATAAAATGAAAAATGATTTTATTTCAACCATTTCTCACGAACTTCGCACACCGCTTACATCTATTAAAGGGTGGGGCGAAACGCTGACCCTCGGCAACCAAGACAATGTTGACGAATTAACACAAAAAGGTTTGCAGGTTATTGTTAAGGAAGCGGGCAGGCTTGAAGGCTTTGTAGAGGAATTGCTCGACTTCTCAAGGCTTCAAAGCGGCAGAATGACTCTTCGCCTTGCAAATGTAGATATTCTCGCTGAACTTGAAGAAACGCTGTTTACATTTATTGAGCGCGCTGTTCGTGAAGGATATGAAGTAAAATACAGCATTCCGGAAGTTCCTTGCATTGCGAATGCAGATGCAAATAGGCTTAAACAAGTCTTTATGAACATTCTTGATAATGCACTTAAATATTCACGACCGGGCAGCAAAATTCTTGTAAAAGCCGAATTTGAAAAAAAAGACGATAAAGATTTTGTAAAAATTGCGATTGCCGACCAGGGTTGCGGCATATCGGAAGAAGATTTGCCACATGTAAAAGAAAAGTTTTACAAGGCTAATGTAAGCGTTAAAGGTTCAGGTATCGGTCTTGCGGTAACAACAGAAATCGTTAACTTGCATAACGGTTATTTGGATATAGACAGTGTGGAGGGTAAAGGCACTTTGGTAACAATTCATCTTCCTTTGCTGGAAGCACCGTACCAAAACTAAAATTTGAAAGGTTATTTTAATGAGTAAAAAACAACACATTACTTCCGTAGGCGGTCAGGCTCTTATAGAAGGCGTTATGATGCAGGGACCGAGAGGCATTGCAACAGCCGTCAGAAAAACCGATAATTCTATTCTTGTAGAATATCATAAATTTAATCATTTAAAAGATAAAAATAAATTTTTTGGTATTCCTATCATCCGTGGAATTGTTGCATTTTTTGAGTCGATGATTATGGGATATAAGCTTTTGATGTATTCAGCCGAGGCATCGGGAATGGAAGACATTGAAGATGTTGAAATGAATAAATTTGAAAAGTGGATTACCGATAAATTAGGCGATAAATTCATGAATATAATTATGGGCTTTGCAAGTGTTCTCGGTTTTGCTCTTGCGTTTTTGATTTTTTTCTTTCTTCCTGTGTTTATATTTAATAAAATAAACGCTGCGGCACATATGTCACTCACCCCGTGGCAGGGAACAATCGAAGGCTGTATGAAAATATTTATTTTTGTTGTTTATATGCTTTTGGTTTCTCAAATGAAAGATATAAAAAGACTTTTCAAATATCACGGAGCAGAACACAAAAGTATTGCTTGCTATGAAGCAGGTGAGGAACTCACAGTTGAAAATGTAAAAAAATGCACTCGTTTTCATCCAAGATGCGGCACATCTTTTATGTTTGTAATGCTTATTTTAAGTATTGTTATTGTTACTCTTCTTTCGCTTTTTGTTCCGGCTGAATTAAAGCAAAACACAATTGCATGGATGCTTATTAAATTACCGCTTATTCCTCTTATTATGGGTATCGGATATGAATTTATCAGATATGCAGGCAAACACGACAATCTGTTTGTCAAAATAGTGTCCGCTCCGGGTTTATGGATGCAAAGAATAACTACCAAAGAACCCGACGATGATATAATAGAAGTCGGTATTGCTTCAATTAAAGCTGTTATTACCGATAATATTGAGGATGACGAAATTAAACGATGAATGTTAAGGAAGCATACAGTTACAGCGTAAGTTTTTTAGAGGCAAACGGCGTTGATGAGGCTGATTTCAAGGCTCTTACAGTTGTTTGCCATATTGCAGGAATCAAAAACAGTGAATATCACGCTCATAAAGATGATTTTATAATTACTAAACGGCTTGCAGATTGTTTATGGAAGCTTAAAACAGGCGAACCGCTTCAATATGTTATCGGCAAATGGGATTTTTATGAAAGTGAGTTTTATGTAGGAGAGGGAGTTTTAATTCCCCGTCCCGAAACAGAGGAACTTGTTGAGCTTGCCGTTAAATATTTAAAGACTGTTACCAATCCTGTTGTAATTGATTTGTGTTCGGGGAGCGGCTGTATCGGCGTCAGCATTGCGAAAGCTGTACCCGACTCAAAAGTTTACTGCATAGAAAAAAGCAAAGAAGCATTTAGATATTTAGAAAAAAATGCTAAAGATTACGACAATGTCGCTTTGATTAATGACGATATTTTTAATGATATCGATATTGAAAATGCAGATTTGATTATTTCAAATCCTCCGTATATTAAAACTTCGGATTTGGCTAATTTGCAGGATGAAGTAAAAAAAGAACCGCAAATGGCTCTTGACGGAGGAAATGACGGACTCGATTTTTACAGAATAATAAATACCAAATGGACATTTAAACTAAAACCAAACGGTGTTTTAATGCTTGAAATCGGAGAAGATCAGGGAAAAGACATTGTTGATGTGTTAACCGAATTCAATAATGTTGAAGTAAAAAAAGATATGTATGGCAACGACAGAATGGTTGTTGCAAAAAGGTGATTATATGATTTCAATTTTCAGATATATACAGCAGGGAGAATATTTACTTGCAATTATTGCTGTTCTTTCAAGATGCTTTGTTGTATTCTGTTGTTTACCTATTCACGAATTGGCTCACGGACTGATGGCACACCTTCTCGGTGATGATACGGCAAAAAGAGAGGGAAGATTGTCGCTCAATCCTTTTGCCCACCTTAATCCTATCGGTACGATTATGATTTTTCTTTTCGGTATAGGTTATGCAAATCCTGTGCCAATCAACCCAAGAAACTTTAAAAATGAAAAAGGCGGCATGGCTTTGACTGCACTTGCAGGTCCGCTTGCAAATCTTCTTATGGGTTTTGTATCGGTTTGGGGTTTCTTTATATTTACGAAGTATTCCGGCTCATCTGCAATAGGAAGTGCAGTTGCTTACTTCTTTCTTTATTCAGCACAAATCAATGTTATGCTTGCGGTTTTCAACTTATTTCCTATTCCGCCGCTTGACGGCTCTAAAATTTTGGCCGCAGTTTTACCTGATAAAATCTATTATAAATATATGATGTACGAAAGATATATCATGATTGCTCTTATGATTTTACTTTTCACCGGCGTACTTGATACTCCGATTTCATTCTTAACAAGCAAACTTTTAAATTTTATATCTATTCTTCCTAATTTAGTATTTCATCTTTATTAATCAGAGGTTTTATGGATAACTTAACCTACAAAATCGAGGTGTTTGAAGGCCCTATGGATCTTCTGTTGCACCTTATAAGTAAACATAAACTGAATATAAATGATATTCCGATTGTAGAACTTGTAAATCAATATCTTGATTATGTTCGTCAAATGGAAGAAGCCGATTTTGATGTTGCAGGAGACTTTCTTGAAATGGCTGCAAGATTGATTTATATCAAAACCGTGTCTTTGCTTCCTCGTCACGAAGAAGCAGAAGTTCTCAAAAAAGAGCTTACAGGTGAATTAATCGAATATCGTGATTGTAAACTTATGGCTGAAAAACTTTCAAATCAAACGGACGGTTTCGGAAGGTTTGTTCGTCAACCGCAGGGTGGCTGGGTGAATTATGATTACGAGCGATTTCACGAACCGGATGAGCTTTTGGAAGCATATATAAATGTTGCAGGCAAAGCTCAAAGACGACTTCCGCCGCCTATCGATTCGTTTAAAGTTATCGTTGCAAAAAAATTTGTAAATGTTGCTTCTAAAGTAAGAACGGTTATGCGTAAACTTTGGAGCGGTAAAAAAGTTCATTTTTTATCACTGTTTGACGGTGCAAAATCTAAATCTGACATTGTTGCGACTTTTTTGGCAGTATTGGAACTTACAAAAACAAAAAGAATCACGGTTGAGGGTGATATGCACAATCCAACCGTTAAAATAGTTAATGAAACCAAAGAGGTAGATAACCTTGAATAAAACAGAAAATTTAGTATCAACGCTTGAAGCAATGCTTTTTGCCGCCGGAGACCCGGTTGAACCTACAAAACTTGCCGAAGTTCTTGATATTGATATAGAAACAATTGAAAAAATGCTTGAACATTTAGGTGCACAATATGACGAACGAAATTCGGGCTTAATGCTTATCAGAGTAGACAATAAGTATCAAATTTGCACCAGAGAAAAATACAGCGATGAAGTTCGCAAACTGATGGAAATCAAAAAGAACGCTCCGCTCAGTAACGCGGCATTTGAGGTACTTGCAGTTATTGCATACAATAAAACCGTTACCCGCTCATTTATTGAACAGGTAAGGGGAGTTGACTGTTCGGGTCCGATTTCATCACTTGTTCAAAAAGGACTTATTGAAGAAAAGGGAAGAATGGATCTACCGGGCAGACCTCTTATTTACGGAACTACAGATAGATTTTTAAGATGTTTTTCTCTTAATTCACTTGAAGATTTACCGGATTTGCCAAAAACCGAAGAAATTGAAAGTATTGCAAAAGACGACAGTCAAACTTCTCTATTTGACAAAGAAAATAAATCTGATATACTTAAAGAAAAAGAAATATCCGAAATCGCTCATATTGAGGAGGAATAAATGAAAACTTTTTTGATAATTTTAGCTGTCATAGTTTTAATTTTTGCAATTATTCTTTCTCTTTCAGCTGAAACAACTGTTGTTTATGACAACGGTTGGCACACAACTGTTCAAGTTCTTTTTATAAAAAAGGATGTTGAACTTTCAAAAATATTAAATTTTGTTTTGTTTCCCGATAAAGCGGGTAAGGATGCCGCTGAAAAACAGAAAGAAAAGAAAAAAAACAAAAAATATTCTGCAAAACCTGTTATTCAAGAAAATAAAGAAGAAATAAAACAGGTCGCAGAACAAAAAGAAAATAATAAAGAAACAAACAATAATAATTCCCAGGTTAAAGCTGAGCCGGAAAAGCCTAAGGTAGAGCAAAATCAGCATCCAAAGAAAAATCCTATTGCCAAAATAATTGATGAAGACGGTATAGTCGGAATTATGCTTTTGGCATCAAATTTGGTGGAAACTTTAAATACTGCCGTGATAACTTTATTTAAAGGTTTGCATATTTACTCATTATATGTTAAAATGATAGTCGGTGGTGCCGATGCAGACGAAATTGCAAGAGCATACGGCAGAATTTGCGGTTTTTATTATCCTCTAAAGGGTATGATTTTAAACGGTATGAAGGTTGATCAATATGATGATTACATACAACCTGATTTTATTGCACCCGCAAACGAATATGGATTTCAGCTTATTGCATCTATAAATATAGCATTGATTTTAAAAATAGGTATTAAAGCAGGAGCAAAATTCCTGGTTAACTTAATAAAAAATAAGTAATTAATATAAGGGGAAAGAATTATGAAAGAAACTCCGGTAAACAAAATAATGGAATCAACACTTGAAAAAATGAGAGAAATGGTTGATGTTTCAACTATTATTGGTGAGCCTATGGTAACAGGCAACACCACTCTTATCCCTGTATCAAAGGTTTCTTACGGCTTTACATCAGGCGGAACAGATCTTCCGTCAAAGCAAAATAAGGAACTTTTCGGCGGTGCAGGCGGAGGCGGTATTTCCATCACTCCTGTTGCATTCATCGTTATTCAGGATTCAAAGGTTAGACTTATGCAAATCAACAATTACACATCATCCGCAGACAGAGCTATTGCAATGATTCCGGAACTTGTTGACAAACTTACAGAGCTCACCGAAGCAAAGAAAAAGGATTCGGCATCAGAAGAAAAAGCAGAATAATTTTAATTAAACAGAATCACCTGCATATATTTATGTAGGTGATTGTTTTGTATAAAAAATTTATATGTATTTTATGCGTTTTAACTATTTTGTTTCCGCTTACCGTAAGTGCAAAAAGCAATAATGTTTCCGCACAAAAGGCAGTTGTAATAGACAAATCAACTTCAACCGTTTTGTACCAAAAATCAAGTAATGTAAAATGTTCGATGGCTTCTACAACAAAAATTATGACCTGCCTTATTGCTTGTGAAAAATTGAAACAAAACAATATTGTAACAATAACAAATAAAATGCTTGATAAAACCGAAGGTTCACTCATTTACCTAAAAGTCGGAGATAAAATTACAGTTTCGGATCTTATAAAAGGTGCATTGTTAGCATCAGGCAATGATGCGGCAAATTCTCTTGCCGTTTACACTTCGGGCAGCATTTCGGAATTTGTTAAGTTGATGAATTTGTATGCGATAAAATTCGGAATGAAAAATACACATTTTGAAACTCCGTCCGGGCTTGACAGCAAAAATCATTACTCTACGGCATATGATATGGCTGTGCTGACATCTCACGCTCTTGATAATGAAACTTTTGCTTCTGTTTGTAAGCTCCAAAAAGCAGATATTACAATAAACGGTAAAATTCAAACAATTTATAATCATAATAAGCTTCTTTATCAAACAGAAAACTGTATCGGTGTTAAAACAGGCTTTACCGAAAAATCCGGAAGATGTCTTGTCAGTGCATATGATTACAAAGGAAGCACAATTATTATTGTCACTTTGAATGATTACGATGATTGGAATGACCACAAAAAACTTTTTGATTACGCAAAAAATCAGTATAAAACTCTATCAAGAACTCAAAATATATCAATCGATTGTGTCGGAACCAACAGAAAAAAAGTTGTATGTACCGCACAATTTGATGTTTCATATCTTGACAATTTAACTTTTAAGTACTATTATTATCCTATTTTGTACGCTCCGATTTTGCAAAATACAAAAGTCGGTAAAACAGAAATATATTCAAACAACAAATTAATTAGGACTGTAGATATTATAGTTCCGGAAAGTGTAAAAGTATGGCAAACAACAACGAAGTAAGATTACAAAAATTTATGGCAGAGCAGGGAGTAGCTTCCCGAAGAAAGAGCGAAGATTTAATTCGTGCCGGAAAAGTTAAAGTTAACGGGCATATTGCCGAAATAGGAATGAAAATCAATCCTCGCAAGGATTTGGTTACTGTCGGCAAACAAAAACTTACAAATGTAAAAAACAGAAAAATGGTTTACATTATGCTTAACAAACCTCGCGGATATGTAACTACCGTATCGGACGAACTCGGCAGAAAAACCGTTATGGATTTACTGCCTGATTTCGGTTGCAGAATTTATCCCGTAGGTAGACTTGATAAAGACAGTGAAGGCCTTTTGCTATTGACAAACGACGGTTCTTTTACTAATTGTATGACCCATCCTTCACACGAATACGCAAAGGTTTACCGTGTAACGGTTCGACCGGCTGTAAATGATGAAATTCTCTTTAATCTTCGCAATGGCATTGAAATCGACGGAAGAAAAACCTCACCGTGTGAAGTCACCGTTTTAACCGAAGAAGAAAACAGGGTGGTTCTTGAATTTATTCTTCACGAGGGCAGAAACCGCCAAATCAGAAAAATGTGTGAAAGTCAAGGCCTTGAGGTTGCAAGACTCAAAAGAATTTCAATCGGTCCGATTAAACTCGGAATGTTAAAGCAGGGCGATTATAAGGAATTATCGGAACAGGATGTAAAAAAACTTCTTCGTTCTGCAGGACATAAAGAAAATTGATAAAAAAGTCGGAGATTTTCTCTGACTTTTTTTAATTTTATATTGATATTATAAGAAAATAATGTTAATATTAATAATAGGTCATTTTGGTAATTTTATATATCAAAGGAACTTATTATCTCGTAAGGAGGATTATTAATGGGTAATTTAAACAAAGAGAATGTTGCAATTCAAAGACTTGCTTCTCTTTTTGATGAAGGCATTTTTACCGAGATTGATCCGTTTGCAAAAGGCGAAAGCGGTGAAGTTGAGGTCGTTGCCGGTTACGGTTATGTAAACGGTACGGAATGCTATGCTTTTGCGCAAGACAGCAATGTAAACAGCGGTGCTGTAACTGTTGCGCAATGTGCAAAAATTTTAAAAGTATTTTCTTTAGCAAAGAAAACAGGTTGCGGCGTTGTCGGAATTTATGATTCAAACGGTGTTCAGCTTACACAGGGCTTTGAGGTTCTCAATGCTTTCGGTGAAGTTGTAAAAGCCGCTTCAATGCTTTCGGGCGTTGTTCCTCAGGTCAGCGTTATTACAGGTGCGTGCCTCGGTACATCCGCTCTTATTGCAAATATGGCTGATGTTGTTATTGCAAGCAAGGACAGCGATTTTTATATTACTGCACCAAGTGACGTAACTGTTGAAGAAAGTGCAAAAAACGGCACAGTTGATATAATGTGCGATGATGTTGACTCAGCATTAAACGAAGCAAAAAAAGTTATTTGTATGCTTCCTAAAAACAATCTTTACAGTGCTCCTATGGTCGATTTTGAATATTCGGCTCCTTCTGTTTCGGCAGTTGACGGTGCTTCTGTTGAAGATATTGTTAACTCTGTTCTTGATTCAACCTTGTCCGTTGAATTCAAAGCCGAATACGGAAAACATGTTATTACAAAACTCGGCACTGTTGAAGGTTCAACTGTCGGTGTTGTTGCATTTAACAATGACGAAATTTGCCCTAATTGTGCATATAAGGCTGAAGCTATGGTTAAACTTTGCGACGCATTTAACATCCCTGTTATCACCGTTGCAAATTCAACAGGCCTTACAAAAGGCAAAGATGCTCAAATGCTTGTTGCCGCTACAAAACTTACAACGGCTTATGCAAGTGCAACTTGTCCTAAAATCAGCTTGATTACAGGACAGGCTATCGGTGCTTCATATATTATTCTTGCCGGTAAAGGTGCAAATGCCGATATTACTTTGGCATGGCAAAATGCTGTTGCTTCACCTCTTGATGTTGAAGCTGCCGTTGCTTTTCTTTATAACGACAGACTCGCCGACGGTGAGGACAGAGCAAAACTTGAAGCCGAATATAAAGAAACAGTCGGTTCAGCATTTACCGCAGCTGCTTGCGGCGCTGTTGATGATGTTTTCCCGGCTGAAGAAACAAGAACAAAGATTGCTTCTTATCTTGATATGCTTATGAGCAAGAGAGAAACAACTATTCCAAGAAAACATTCTGTTAAATAATCGGAGGATATAAAAATGAAAAATTATACAATTACAGTTAACGGAACACCATATAATGTAACAGTTGAAGAAGGCACTTCATCAGCTTCTCCTGTTGCTTCTGCTCCGGCACCGGCACCTGCCGCTGCTCCGGCTCCTCAGGCAGCACCAAAAGCAGCACCTGCTCCGGCGGCTGCCGGAAGCGTTAAAGTTGACGCTCCTATGCCGGGTAACATTCTTGATGTAAAGGTATCAAACGGCACAGCTGTTAAGGCAGGTCAGGTACTTGTTATTCTTGAAGCTATGAAGATGGAAAACGAAATTGTTGCTCCACAGGACGGCACTGTTGCTTCAATTAATGTAAATAAGGGCGACACTGTAGAAGCAGGTCAAACTATCGTTACTTTGGCATAAGAGGTGCACTATGGCTAAAATCGGAATTACAGAAACTGTTCTCCGTGACGCACATCAGTCATTGATTGCTACTCGTATGAGAACAGAGGAATTCGTTGACATTCTTCCTCAAATGGACAAAATCGGCTATCATTCTTTGGAATGTTGGGGCGGCGCAACATTTGACTCATGTCTTCGTTTTCTTAACGAGGATCCTTGGGAAAGACTTCGTACTATCAGAAAAAAATGTCCTAACACAAAGCTTCAAATGCTTTTCAGAGGACAAAATATGCTCGGCTATCGTCATTACAGTGATGAGATTGTAGATTATTTTGTAAAGAAAAGTATTGATAACGGTATTGATATTCTTCGTATTTTTGATGCACTTAATGATGTTCGTAACCTTGAAACTGCCATTAATGCCGCAAATAAATACGGCGGACATGTTCA
>OJAW01000579.1_pt1 | contig 25245 bp, 23 predicted proteins | sample 1589151 | NCBI WGS metagenome assembly OJAW01 (sample SAMN03283290) | human gut metagenome | biome: human-associated habitat; material: feces | host: Homo sapiens | place: Peru | collected 2012
TATAAAATAACAACATTTTTAAGTGAGCAACGAAATCTTAAATGAAAGAGCCGTGATTTGCAGACAAATTTATTTTGTACTGCAAAATTAAAGTGGTAACTTTGCGTTATAAAAGACATAAGGTTATGGCTGCCCAAGACATATACATTACCCCAAAGCAGATACTTTCGTATCTCAAGGATTTTGAGGAAAAATTGCCTATTCCTCAACAAAATCACTATGTATCTACTTTAACTTCTACCCCTTTGACCATAGATGCACTTAATCAAGAGGTGAATCAAATGGCACGGTTTATAGGTTTGAAAGGATTTACAGCTAATTGCAAATGGGCAAAATTACCTTCGGGGATTGGTGGCCAAATTCAGCTTGATGGAAGCAGAAGCGGGTACTTGAATATTGATGTCAACGATGAATATAAAAATGAAAAAGATGTTACTGCTGCTACTTTAGCACATGAATTGTGCCATAAGTATCTGCAACTACATGGAATCTATTTCCCTCAATTTACAGAAATCAACGAAACGTATACTGACTTGTGTACTATGTACGTAGGTTTCGGAAATATTATACTCAAAGGATATTCAACAGATAAATAGAAATGCGGGTATCTCCAATTCCCAATTTACAAACGAACTCATAGGTTGGTGAGGGCAATTATCTGGGGCGAAGTTCCGGCAATAATGGAAGATTATGCAGAGCCTTTTTTAGAAGAAGCGTTGGGTTTATGGGTGAGGAATCGGGACAAGAAAATGTTGTCTCGGAAAGAATACAAAAACACGTTCAAGGAAATTTCTGATTATCAAAGGAACGTTGAAATATTCAAGCAATTATTATATATGCTTGAAGAAGCCCCCTTGAAATTAGCGGAAGAAGTTGACACTAAAATGTACAAGCCTGACTGGTTTGACGAAGAAGGACAACTGAAACGCAAAGTAGCATGTTTTGTTGGAATTTACGAGGGGATTATAATTCGGGAACGGTTTAAAGATACGCCTATCCATAAAATTAATCGGCACTTGGCACATTTGATTGCGCAAATGGTAGATGCTGTAGGAAGGAGCCGTTTCCCGAACAATAAAATTTATCGGTTGTATTTTGAATGCCCTTATTGCAAGCACCGTGCTTTGTCATCTAAAATAGCAAATTCTGAAACAATAGTAAAATGCCCTAATTGTAAAAAGAGATTTGCTGTGAATGGCGAGGCGTTTGATTTAATTCCTGCTCGAAATGACTTTGATAAGTTTAATAACGAGTTAATGAATCCTATTAGAAAAGCGCTTGAGGATTCCAAAGAAAAGATGAAAAAGGACTCCTATTTACAAGGGTTTGCGGATGGAAAAACGCATAAAGGCAAGGAATTAGACGCACTAAAAAAGAAAATAGAAGAACTCCCATTTTGGATAAAGTGGCTTCTTGGAAGCCGACTTAAATAACAACGAGAGCCGCCATTGCTGACGGATCTCGCCGTGTCTTACCTTGACTTCAAAAGTCGAAGTCAAAGGTCAGTTGGCGGCAGACGGGAGCCGCTGCGGTCTTCACCGCCTCGACCGCCTTTGCGATAGGCACTGATGCAGGTGAGGTCTGCGCAGGAGTCGTTACCTCAGTGACGGCGGTCTTGCTCCGCATGTTCTTTGCAGAGCAAAGCGACTTTGTCGATGACTTCTGAATAAGCAGCGATTCGATTTGCTCGCAGATAGCGACCCTCCGCATACCTATAAAAATTAAGGGGCTACATAGACCACGCCGCCCCGTGGCATCGAGGACTGTGACAAGAGCATAGCAAGGGTAAGGGTAAGGGTAGAATGTGAGGCGCATTTCTTATTGTGGTTTTTCACTGTTGAAGTGATATTTTTTTGTAACTTTGTGTCTTGGTAATTTAAAAATCACGATATATGCAAGCCATTATTCTTGCCGCCGGCATGGGCAAACGCCTCGGCGAATACACTAAAAGCAACACGAAGTGCATGGTGGAGGTGAACGGCACACCGCTCATCGACCGTGCGCTCGACCAACTCTCGCAACTCAACCTCTCGCGCGTGGTGATTGTGGTGGGCTACCAGGGGCAAAAACTGATTGACTATCTGGGCTCGGAACACAAGGGAATGAAGATTGAATACGTCAACAATCCCGTGTACGAGAAAACCAACAATATCTACTCGCTGGCGCTGGCGAAGGAGCAACTGCAAGCCGACGACACACTGCTGATTGAGAGCGACTTGATTTTCGACGACTCGCTGCTCACCAAGCTGGTGGACAACCCTTTCCCCAACTTGGCACTGGTGGCGAAGTATGAAACGTGGATGGACGGCACGATGGTGTGTATCGACAGCGAGAATAATATCGTGAACTTCGTGACGAAGGCGGCGTTCAACTACCAGAATGTGGACCAGTACTACAAGACGCTGAACATCTACAAATTCTCCAAAGAGTTTGCACAAACGAAATATGTGCCCTTCCTTGAGGCATACAGCAAGGCGGTGGGCAACAATGAATATTACGAGAATGTGCTGCGTATCATCACGTTTCTCAACAGCCAAGACCTGAAGGCTTTGCCCATCGGCAACGAGAAGTGGTATGAAATCGACGACAAGCAAGACCTCGACATTGCCGAAGCACTTTTTGCCGACGAGAAAGACATTCTCCGAAAATACTATGGGCGTTTTGGTGGCTTCTGGCGTTTCCCGAAGATGCTCGACTACTGCTATCTGGTGAACCCTTACTTCAACGAGTCGCGCATTATCGACGAACTGGAGGCGAACTTCCGCACCCTCATCGCCGAATATCCTTCGGGCATGAAGGTGAACACGCTGCTGGCGAGCAAGTGCTGGGGTGTGAAGGAGGATTACATCATTCCGGGCAACGGTGCGGCTGAGCTGATCAAGGCACTAATGGAATTGCTGCCCGGCACGCTGGGCATCACGCGCCCCACATTTGAGGAATACCCCAACCGTCGCGACAAAGACAATTTGGTGACGTTCGTTCCTCAAAATCAAGACTATCGCTATTCTGCCGACGATTTAATCAATTTCTTCGGCAAGCACCACGCCGACAACATTCTCCTCATCAACCCCGACAACCCTTCGGGCAACTTCATTCCAAAAGCCGACATTCTGAGATTGGCGGCTTGGTGCGAGGCGCATGGCACACGACTGATTGTGGATGAGAGCTTTGTGGATTTCAGCGAGGGCTATCTCGACAACACGCTGCTCCACGACCACATATTGGAAGCTTACCCCCACATGCTGGTGATGAAGAGCATTTCGAAGAGCTATGGCGTGCCTGGCATTCGCTTGGGCATTCTCTGCTCCGCCGACACCGACATCATCAGCCGCATGAAGAAGATGGTGAGCATCTGGAACATCAATTCGTTTGCCGAGTTCTTTATGCAGATTTTCTCCAAATACGAGAACGAATACCTCAAGGCTTGCGACAAATTCATTGCCGAGCGCAACGATTTCGAGCAGAAACTTCGCGAAATCAGTTTCCTGCGTGTGATGCCTTCGCAAGCCAACTATTTCCTGTGCGAGATTCTGCCGCCATACAATGCCAATGCGCTTGTACTGAAAATGCTGAAGCAATACAACATTCTCACCCGCGACTGCTCCACCAAGGGCGGTTTCGACGGCAAGCAATACATGCGCATAGCCGTGCGTAGCCACGCCGACAATGCGCGCCTCATCACCGCCTACAAGGAAATTGAAAACGAAAACAAATAATGACTATGAAAATCATCTCACAACAACGAATAAAGTCATTGGGCATCTCGCCTAAGAGATGCGTGGAGTGGATTGGGGAAAGTTTCGCAATGAAGGCGCAGGCGCAACTGCCGGCAAAAATCAGCGTGCACCCTGCCGACACCGACTTTTTCACTTCTATGCCATGCTTGCTGCCCAACCCTGCCGACACGGGCGTGAACTTCCACCGTCAGTATTTTGGCGTGAAAGAGGTACACCGCATTGAGGGTGCCGTGCCAAGTTTGGGCAGCGACCTGATGCTCTACGATGCCAAGTCGGGCGAATTGCTGGCTCTGATGGATTCCGACTGGATTACCACCATGCGCACTGGAGCAGTGGCTGCTGTTTCGGCTAAGGCTTTGCGTAAAACCGGTGCCGAGACCTACGCTTTTGTTGGGCTTGGCAACACCGCGCGCGCATCCTTGCTCTGCATTCTTGAAGCCGAACCCGAAAAGCATTTCAAGGTGAAACTGCTCAGATACAAAGATCAGGCAGAATTGTTTATCCAGCGATTTGAAACCTACTCAAATGTGGAATTTGAGATAATGGACAATATCGACGAAATGGCGAAATCGGCAGATGTGCTCATCAGTTGCATCACCAGCGCCACTGGTCAACTCGTGAGCGACGAGGCGTTGCTGCCGGGCATCACTGTGATTCCGGTGCACATGCGCGGTTTCCAAAACTGCGACACAACTTTCGACCGCGTGCTTGGCGACGACACCGACCATGTGAAGGGTTTCAAATATTTCAGCCAATTCAAGGCATACAACGAAATTGGCGAGGTGCTTGCCGGCAACGACCCCGGACGCACTTCCGACCAGCAACGCATCATCGACTACAACTACGGTCTGGCATTGCACGACGTGACCTTTGCCGCCAAAATATTCGAGATGCTGGAAAGCGATGCGTCGATTCAAAGCGTTGAGATGATAAAAGAAACCGAAAAATTTTGGGTATAGTGTCACTGCCCCTTTTTTTTGACAGCAACAACTGCGAATCAGATTTGGCAAAGAGAATACTACATATTCGATTCCAAATTTTGGTATACTCTCCCAATTTCACCAAAAAAATTTTGGTATACTCCCGCAATTCGCAAAAATAAATTTTGGTATACTCTCTCGATTTGGCCCTAAAAAATTTGGTAAATTAAAACAAAAAACCTAATTTCGCACTATATACCAATTCGTTACATACTTTTTTCAACAAAACTGAAAATACTCATAAAAAAGTCCACCACCACATGCCAAGGATTTTTAAGCGAAAAATATACGAACGCCTCCTGAAATGGAAAAGCAAAAATGGGAAAACTGCAATTCTCATTGAAGGCGCTCGCCGTATCGGCAAAACCACACTCGTAGAGCAATTTGCATCAAACGAATACGAATCTCATCTAATTATCGACTTCAACAAGGCATCAAAGCAAGTCAAAGATCTGTTCAATGACATCATGGATCTTGATTTCCTTTTCCTCAACCTTCAAAACCTATATAAGGTTGAATTAAAGGTGCGCAAATCTGTAATTGTGTTTGATGAAGTGCAATTATGCCCTATGGCACGTAGAGCCATCAAACATCTCGTGGCCGACGGGCGTTATGATTACATCGAAACGGGGTCGCTAATCAGTATAAAGCGAAATGTTGGCGATATTATCATCCCAAGCGAAGAGGAAAAGGTGGCAATGCACCCAATGGATTTTGAAGAATTCTGTTGGGCATTGGGTGCCTCCGTGACAACGAAGTTGTTGAGAACATATTATGAGAAAAAAATTCCTTTAGAAGCAATACATCGAGCCAAGATGCGCGACCTACGACTGTATATGTTGGTGGGAGGAATGCCGCAAGCTGTAAATGAATATTTAGACACAAATAATCTTGGAATGGTCGATGAAGTGAAGCGAAACATTATAAGCCTCTATATCGACGACTTCTATAAAATAGACCCTTCAGGTCGCATGTCGCGGCTTTATATATCTATCCCCGCCCAGTTAAGCCAAGGAAAACTGAGTTATAAAACTTCGTCAATTCTTGGCAATGTGGGAGAAGAACGAAAACTTCAATTCATCAACGAACTTAAAGACAGCAAAACAGTGCTGCTTTCTCACCATTGCAACGAACCAAATGTTGGAATGTCATTAAGCATATCACTATCAAAATTTAAGATTTATTGTTCCGACACTGGCCTTTTCGTGACCCTCGCTTTTTGGGACAAGGACTATACTGAAAACATTATCTACAACAAACTATTGAGCGACAAGCTCAGTGCCAATATGGGGTATGTTTATGAGAACCTTGTGGCGCAAATGCTTGTTGCGAGTGGCAACAAACTGTATTACCACACTTGGCAAAAAGATGCCACACACAGTTACGAGATTGATTTCCTACTATCTCGGGGATTTAAACTGCAACCTGTAGAAGTGAAATCTTCTGGCTACAGCACACACGCGTCACTTGATGCCTTTTGCAAAAAATATGCTCATTTAGTAGATAAAAGCTACTTGATTTACACCAAAGATTTTAAGAAAGATAGAGACACAATATTGCTACCCGCATACATGACTCCTTTTCTTTAAACACTAAAAAATTATAGTTAACGTTCTAACAAACTTTTCATGATGAAAGTGTCGATTTTAGTGCCTGTCTATGGCGTGGAAAAATATATTGAGAAGTGCGCAGTGTCGCTCTTCGAGCAATCATACGAGGATATTGAATACATCTTCGTGAACGACTGCACGCCCGACCGAAGCATCGAGGTGCTTCGTGGCACCATCGCGCGCTACCCCCAGCGGCAAAAGCAAGTGGTGATTATCGACCACGATGTGAACCGTGGGCTTGGCGCAGCCCGACACACTGCCACCGAGGCTGCCACAGGCGAACTGGTGATGCACGTGGATAGCGACGACTATCTGATGCCGCACGCCGTGGAGCATCTGTGCGCAAAGATGGAGGAAACTGGAGCCGACATGGTGGACGGCGGATATGTGACGGTGACCGCCGACCGCAAAAGCGCACTCATTCCACCATTTCACGGCACAAAGGAGAAGTATCTGAAACTGATGCTTTGCCAAAACATCGTGTTCAACCGCATCTGGGGGCGCATCTATCGCCGCGCGCTATTCACTGAAGGCGGCATCAACTCGGTGGAGGGCATCAACTATGGCGAAGACTATGTGGTGGTGCCACGCCTCATTCTCGGAGCCAAAAGAGCGTGCCTCGACGAAGCCGTGTATGCCTACCGCGACGACAACGCCACCTCCTACACCCACAGCATCAACGAGAAGCACAACCGCTCGCTCTACAAGGCGCACGCCATAGTCAACGAATACTTCACCCAGCACGACACCCACGGTACCTATCGCACCGCCATGCAAATGGCAATGCTCGCCATGGTGCGCCACGCACGCCGCTACGAAGGCCACTTCCGCAACCTCGACGCCCTTTGCCCTATCGAGGTGAAAGGCTGCGCCCCAAAACTGTGCAACGCCATACTCCGCTCCCCCCGCATCCCCTTCTCCCTCGCCAACTTCCTCTACCTCACCCTCCGCCGCCTCTACTCCTCCACCCTCTAATCCACCAAGTGCCCCCCCCAAAAAAAAGAGTTTAAGGACGTATTTTTACACATCAATCACAATTGCTTATAGATGACGAATGGCAAGTTTCTGTTGATGAAAGCAAGAATATGCCATCGTTTTGTGACATAGGCTTTTGACTTCTTTTTGCGAATGGCATCAATGATTTGATTAGCCACTTTCTCAACCGGCATCACCCAAAATAGTCCTTCCCCCTTTGCCATTGCCGTGTCAACAAGGCCAGGCCTAATGTCTGTAACCGTTATGTGTCCTGTACTTTTGAAAGCCTTTTTGCGTAGTGCTTCCATATAGTTGATTTGATAGGCTTTAGTTGCACTGTAGGCTGGTGCCATTGGTTCACCTCGCAATCCTCCAGCAGAGGTGATAGCTACAAGATGACCGAAGCCCTGTTGTTCAAGAAGGCAATACAGCATATCGATAACATAGGTCCAGCCTACAACATTTGTGTCAATCGTTGGACGCTCAACGGCATAGTCAAGTGTAGCGTTTATATCGCCAATGCCTGCACACATGACGACAAGGTCGAAGTTCCCTAACTCTTTGTGAAGTTTATTGATGGCTTGTTCAATTCCCTCTAAATTAGTAACATCAGCTTGAGCAGCAAAAGTTTTTGAAGGATATTGATGACTTAATTCATCAAGAATTCTCGTTCGACGACCTACGATGCCGATACGATTATCCTCGTGTGCATACTTCAAGAAAAGAGTTTTGCCAATACCAGAGGTTGCTCCAATTATAACAATATTCATTCTGCGTTTTTGGCGCAAAGTTAGTGTTTGATTATTAATGCAAGAACGAAAGCAAAGACAAAACACCTTTGCGTGAGTAAACTCTCAAAATGTTTTGAGAAATTGTTACCCGAAAGTTATTTCTCGGCGTATATTGCTGATAGTTGTTGGGGTAACTTTCAAAAAAGAGGCAAGGTCTTTCAAGTTGATACTTTGAACCAACTCAGGACAACGAAATAGCAAACGCTTATACCGTTCCCTTGTCGTCATACGGTAGGAGTCAAGATATTGTGCGTAAATTTGAGAAAAAAGACTATCGGAAATCGTTTGTCTGAGGTCTTTTGACTTTTCGGCATCTAATAGTCTTCCCAGTTCTTCCCCTAAGATTTGAAACACTTTACATGAAGTTCCAGCAACAATGGTCACCTCTGACTTCTTGCCAGAAAGGCAATTCGGATAGTCAGCCACAAACTCACCCTCAAAAGCAAAGCCTGTACAATAATCCTTTCTTTCCTCGTCGTTATGAACCATATACTTAAAGCACCCACGCTCAACAAAAGCCACAAGTTGCGATGGTTCACCAGCCTTCTCAAATACTTCGCCTCGCTTCATAAGGCGTGTTTCTCCATGCTCGATGCAATAATCGCGCAAAAACTCCAAGTTGACTCCTTCCTTATAAGAATTAAAGTGCTTATGTGATAGATGTGCCATTGTTTTTATCAAATTCTTCGCATCAGCGTCAATAGTTTATTGATTATAAGTTCCCGCATCTCAATATCAAACACAGATGCTGTTTAAACGCAAAGATATATAAAACAATTGATGATAAAGGCTCTTTAATTGGAGATTGTTGTCAAAAAGCTATTTAGATTCTACAACCTTCGTGATTTTGATGAATTTTCAAGTGTGAAGTCAGATATTATTTGAGATAATCTACGAGTTGCCCCCTGTATCGAAACATCCATCCACAATCAAAAGGCCCAGTTCTTTTGATGATACACAACCACAAAAACCCGATATACAAACCTTTTAGAAACAAAACTTAGGAAGCGAAAGGTAAAGTCTATAAGAAGGCAGAAAGATGGCGGTAGTTGAGAATTTTAATTTCACCTACCTTGTTTTCAAAATCACCATCATATACAACCGCTTTCTCTGCTATCTTATCAGCAACGAGTGACTCCATTTTCCGGAGTGCCTTCTCAAAAGAAGTGTGATAGGTCATCGCTGACTTGATTTCTATACCTTTAAGCATGTCTTTTTCCTGCATTATAAGGTCGATTTCATTTTGGTTGGAATCGCGATAAAAACACAAATTATTTTCCTTTGCGCGGTTAAATCGGTGTTTGAGAGCCTCTAGCACTATCAGGTTTTCAAAAAGGGCACCGCGCATTGAGTGATTTTCCAATTCCTTGTCCGACTCTATTCCAAGTAAATGACACGCCAATCCCGTGTCGCAGAAATAAAGTTTTGGCGATTTTATCAACCTTTTGTTGATGTTTTTAAAATAAGGATACAAGCGAAAAACAACGTAAGAGGTCTCTAAAATAGAAAGCCATTCCGATATGGTTTTCGAACTCACACCCACTTCTGTTGCCACTTGCGACACATTAAATATTTGCCCTATTCTGCCAGCACAAATCTTGAGAAATGTATTAAACATCATTATGTTTTTCACATTAATCAATTCTTGCACATCTCTTTCAAGATAGGTGCGCACATAAGCAGGATACATAAATTTAGCTGGTCGCTCACCTGTTTGCACCGAAGGATACAGACCATTATACAGCAGTTGATTCGTGGTGATGCTGGCAATGCTATCGGCTACCTCTTCAATAGAAAGCGGCAACAAATCTACTATAAAGCATCTGCCTGCCAACGATTGCTTCACAGAGCGAAGCATATTGAAATTCGCACTTCCAGAAAGCACATAACGGCGGTCGGGCTGATTATCAACAATCCCCTGTATATACGAAAGTAGTTGAGGCACATTTTGTACCTCATCAATCACCATACCCTTTGCTGTGGGTTGCAAAAATCGCTTCGGATCGTCAATCGCAACACTTCTCACATCATAGTCCTCCAAAGAGCAATGTTCAAAGTTGGGAAACAAATGCTTAATCAATGTGCTTTTACCTGCTTGACGCGGTCCTGTGACGATAATAACAGGGAAATACTTTGCTACTTCCAAAAGGGTTTCTTCCACCTTTCGCTTAATATAAGTCCTTTCCATTTTATGTAATTTTGAGGTGACACTGCAAATTTACATAACTTTTCGTGATACAAAAACTTTTTTCGCAAAAAACTTATGCAAATCTGAAGTCACACTTCAAATTTACATAAAAACAAGGTGGTAATAGAAATGGGTTCATCACACAAATCCCCTCACAAAAAGCATCTCCACATAAACTTTCCCTATCCTGACTTCGTCAATGCGTCACCCACGAGAAATAGCCTGACCCACAAACTTCAACGAGAACGCGACATTCTCAAGACCTCTCGTAGGTTATGGGGACGCTATTTTATTCATTTCTCAGCATGCCACCCAAACAAAAAAAATTACATCTGATTATCAGTTAGTTACAGTCACTCTTTAAAAAAAGTGACGAAGTCAGGAGCTTAGGAAGCAACAAACACCACGCCAGCAAATCTGGAAAATGTGAAAATTCACACCCGTTTTAGTGCGGATTATGTGAAAATTCAGCAGAAAATAGCACGGAAAATGTGAAATAACATCACTTGATGAACGTAGCAACATACTGTCGAAATGTTTCACTTAATTATTCGCTCAATTCATTCGTGATTGTCAAAGATTGTTTTTATCTTTGTAAGATACTGGAATAGGTGCTTGAGGCACTCGCTTATTGTACAGTCAAAGAAAAGCATCATTGACATTGAGAGTCATCTCAATATCGCACCTAACCAATAAAACACGATTAGATGATGATGACAACAAAGGAAATAGACGAACGTTCATTAGTGAATGCTCACCGCCTCTTTGAATCGGGCGATATACATAAAATGCCTGTTGGCACAACGGCAGGACTTCAGCAGATACACCACTATCTGTTTGATGGTCTGTACGCATTCGCTGGCGTTATTCGCGATAAGAATATCGCCAAGGGTGGCTTTCGTTTTGCCAATTCGCTCTATCTTGAAGCCGCTCTCGCTGCTGTGGAGAAAATGCCTGAAGACACCTTTGAGCATATCATCGCGAAATATGTTGAGATGAACGTGTGCCATCCTTTCATGGAAGGCAATGGCCGCGCCACTCGCATCTGGCTCGACATGATGCTGAAGCGCTCACTCGGAAAAGTGGTCAACTGGCAATATGTGGACAAAGACCAATACCTTCTGGCAATGGAACGCTCACCCATCAACGACCTCGAACTGCGCTACCTGCTTAATCAAAACCTCACCCCCGACACAGAAAACCGCGAAGTAATCTTCAAAGGCATAGAGCAAAGTTACTACTACGAGGGCTACGAAAAGTAATAAATAATGATATGGCAAAATCAGATGAAAATAAATTAGATATAGTATTATCTGATGGAACGACAGTAAAAGCATTTGCACCTGTGATTGTGTCTGCCAGTCGCTCTACGGATATCCCCGCATTTTATGCGGATTGGTTTTTTAATCGTTTAGAAGCTGGTTACTCCATCTGGACAAACCCGTTTAACAATACTCATTCTTATGTGTCTTACAAAAGAATGAGATTTGTTGTGTTCTGGTCAAAAAATCCATACCCTTTGTTAAAACATCTTGATAAGCTGCAAGATAATAAAATCGGATGTTATGTTCAGTTCTCTTTAAACGATTATGAGAACGAAGGATTGGAAAAAGGCGTGCCACCGCTAAACTTCCGAATTAATACGTTCAAACAACTTGTGAAAAAACTTGGAAAAGGACATGTTATTTGGCGTTTTGACCCAATGATCTTGACAAATAACATTTCAATAGACACCCTTATTGAAAAAACACGTAATATAGGCGACCAATTAAAAGAGTACACAGAAAAGATGGTGTTCAGCTTTGCTGATATTCTGTCTTATCGTAAGGTTAAGTCAAATTTAGACAAAGCAGGAATAAATTATACCGAATGGACCGATTCTCTTATGGAAGAGTTCGCCTCACGGTTATCTGTCATGAACAAAGAGCGTAATTGGAATTATACATTATCTACCTGTGGAGAGAAAATAGATCTTTCGATGTATGGTATTCAACATAATAAATGCATTGATGACGATTTGATAATACGTTTGGCATATAATGATGCTGAACTTATGAAATATCTTAATGTAGAAGTGCATAAACGTGGAGAGGCACTTTTTGATATTGAACCTGATGACAGTGTGAACATAAACGAACAATACTATGCAGTAAAACAGCGGCGAAGAAATAAAGATGGAGGTCAACGTTCTTTCTGTAAATGTATAGAAAGCAAAGATATTGGCCAATACAATACTTGCCCACATCTGTGTGAATATTGTTATGCTAACACGAGTAGAGAATCGGCTCTCGCAAATTATAAAAAGCATAAATTGAATCCGCTAAAGGAAAGTATAATATAGAATATGGATGCAATAAAAATAGTAGAGAAATGTTACACCCGTCTTCCCAATAATATGCGTAGTAAACCTTGGGAATACACGGAGCACGGCAGGAAAGTACTGAACACAGACGAGGAGCTTGATGCTTATCTTGCTGCATACGGTGAGATACACATCATAAAATGTCGTGCGGCACTTCAGAATTTCCCTTTTGATGATGATGAGTTTAATAAATTCTCGTATTCAATTTTTGATTGGGGATGTGGTCAAGGTCTTGCAACCTTGACTTTGCTTGACATGTTATATGAGCGTGGTCTGTTGGCTGGCTTAAAGAAAATCACTTTGGTTGAGCCTTCACTTCCTGCCCTTACACGTGCCACGATGTGGTTGAAACAATTTGCTGGTCCTGGTGTCACAATACAATCTATCAATAAGTTTATACCTTCTTGTGATAGCGGAAGCATGGATGATGTTAATTGTGAATCTAAGATCTCCATTAATTTATTTTCAAACATATTGGACATAAAGGCTATAAGCCTTAATTGGCTTGCTCATAAAACGTCATCATTAGCAGAAAAAAATTATATGATATGCGTTGGTCCAAAATTCTGCAAGGGAACAAATACCCGCCTTGTGGATTTTTGTGGGTATTTTCAACCGAAAGAATACTTCTCTAATATAGATATTTTCCCATTTGGATATACATCAAAAACACATCATCCATTCGGTTGTGAAACACGCTGTTTCGTTCACCAAAGAGGCAAAAATCTAAACGACTTATACAAAGAGTGCGCCAACGAAACTGTATTTACAGATGATTATGATTATGCCGCTAATTGCTTGAAAGGTGCAGTCAATGACAACCTAATACATTTGTATAATTTAGTCAGATCTAAATGCAGTAAGTCCTATGAAATATTCTTCCGTCCTGCAATCAATGCTGACAAAGTTGACATTGTATTGGCAAGTAAAGACAAGGGTATTGTATTATTGAATGTATGTGAAGATATTGATAACTTAAAGTATGAGTATTCTCGTCTTGAAAGTATAAAGACATACATTTTTGAAAGTCACCTCAAATCGATAAAAATAGATAGTATAATAAACAAAAGTGTGTTTAATTGCATCAAAATCAGCCTTTACTTTCCTTATGCGTCAAATAACGATGTCAATGCAAAGATTAGTGCATTAAATAACGAAAAGAACTATGATGCAAGAAAAAAAGATTCAAGGCATAAAGATAAAAATTATTATGCTTATGCAATTTTCGTAACTAATAATGACAATTCAATTGAAAAATTTAATGAAATAACGTCAAGAGCCTTCAAGTTTGACTATTATGATGAATTAGTCAAGATCATTGTCGGCAAATGGCATTCTTATAAAGAAGGAAATAAAAACTTCAAACTGAGCGATAAGCAAAAAGAGATTGTACGCGACCAACGAAAAAGAATACGCTACAAAGGAGTGGCTGGTTGCGGAAAGACACAAGTGGTTGCCAATCGTGCCGTGGAACGATATTTAAGAACTGGCAAAAAAGTCCTTATAATAACTTTTAATATATCTCTAGTCCAATACATAAGAATGAGAATATGCCAAATTCCAGCAGATTTTCCAACAAATATGTTTGAAGTGGTTAACTATCATCAATTTTTCCGTTCAAAGGCAAACTTGTATTCAAACAAGAAACTATCATTGAGCGATTGGGACGACAAGGACTTCTTCAAACCATATGCAGATAAAATTATGCGATATGAGACTATTATTGTAGATGAAGTACAAGATTTCAAAGAATCATGGCTTTATTCGATAGTTACATATTTCTTGACAAAAGAAGGCTCATACTCTGTCTTTGGAGATGGAGGACAAAATATATATGACAGGGAAATGGACAAAGATACAAAGATGCCTCCAATGCGCAATATGGGATATGAGGGCCGATGGCCAAATATAAGTGAACGTATTTCAATGCGTATTCAGAATCCACAGATAGCGGTGCTTGCATCAAAGTTTTCTCATGACTTTATATCTGCGGAAATGGACCCAATAATACTACAAGACGATTTATTTAATGATTATCTAATAAAATATTGGAATACAGGCATTTGTAAAACTTCGAATAATCTCGCAAAGAGTATAAATTGGATTTGCAATAATTTCAACCTGAAAGTAAAAGATGTAGTAATAATGGCAGAATCCATAAATCTATTAAGGGATATTGTGTACAACTATGAGCAAGACATTAACAAAAAGGTCATGGTTAATTTTGAGACTAAACAGCAGTATGAAGAAGTACGCAAAAACACAAGTGGAATGTATTTTAAGAAAAATTTGGATGCCATACGAAGGGCAGCAAAAACCCATTTCACAACATATTGCGATGAACTGAAAGCGTCAACAATACATAGTTTTAAGGGATGGGAAGCAGATTCAGTAATTTTGTTTATCCAACCACAAAATGAAATGAATGAAGAATTAGAGAACTATGGGGTCATCGAGGCGGAGAACACTCCTGCACTAATATATACAGCATTGACTCGTGCAAAATGCAACCTGTTCATAATAAATCTAGGCAATCAAAAATATGATGAATTCTTTAAGACCAAAATAAAAAACTAAACAAAATGGATTTGACATTAGAAGAAAAAAGAATCATTTTCTATATCCTTGTGCAAATAATGGAAGCAGACGCAATTGAAGCCCCTGCAGAAATAGCCTTTTTAAACAGTATTTTTCAAGAATTCAATCTTAATATAACAGAGTTTGACCATATGGATAATCTTGTAGATTTTCAATATCTTAGCAAAGAATTCTCCAAGTTTAGTCAAGTAAAGAAAGACTATTCAAAAAAATTATTCTTGCATATGGCTATTTGTGATGGACATATAGACCCTCGTGAAGAAGCGTTAATCAACAAATTATGAACAATATGGAACCCACTATACACTCTATTCTTTTACTTTGGCAAGTATATTCGTCAAGGGAAGGGCATCCTTACAAAAATTTGAAATGTGGGGCATGATTGGCACCAATTCACATCTCCACACTCTAATTTCTATCAAGGTCTAACTTCTAATTTCTAACTTCTAATATCTGATTTCTGGTTAGTGGGGGCGGAAGCGGGAGTCGTCGATGGGGAAGATGCCTTGCACGCGGCGCACTACGTAGCGCTTGTCGTTGTCCCAGTATTCGTAGCCGAAGCCTTCAATCACCCTGCCGCCGCCTTCGATGTGTATGAAGGCGTCGCCGTAGGTGCGGCGTGTGCTGGTGTTGTAGAACATTTGGTTGGTCTCGATTTTGTCGCCTGTGGTGCGTGTGATGCGCACGTTGTCCATACAGTTGACCACCGATGTGTTTTCATCGTAGTACATTCGTTCGCACAAAATGCGGTCGCCGCTGCGCATCGACAGACGCACATTGCCCACTGCGCTCCACATTCGCTTTTGTATGTCGTAATAGCCAGAGTCGCAAATCAGCGATGCAGTGTTTTGGAATTTCTCGTCGAGTTCGTCAGCCACCAGACCATTTGGAAAGGTCCAGTGTGGCACTTTCGACTCGCTGTAGATGTTCCAAAGTTTGGTGGTAATGCGATAGCGGGTGCGTCCAGAGTCGCTCACCAGCGTCTGCACATCGTGTGTGACCATCGTTGGCACCTTCTCCGGGTCGGGTCCTTTGGGTGTCTTTTTCACCTCCTCCTCACTGCACGATGCCACAGCCCATGCCGCAAGCATCAGCATAAGAGTATGCAATATGAATCTCGATTTCAGCATCGAAGAGCGATGGAAGGATGGGGGCGTTAGCGAATCTTATTTTTCCAGAACCACATTTCATTGAATGTGACGCTGAAAGTGATGTTCAGATAGTCTTCCTTGATGAGGCATGTGGGCGATGACACGCGGTGCTTCCATTCAAAGCCGAGGTTCACGAGCGATTTGCTGCCCAAAGCAGGGAAGCCGAAACCGCAGGTCACGCCATAGTCGCGCACATTATTGCCCAACACGTTCAGATAATCGTGGTTGTAGAATGCGCCCAAGCGATAGTTGATGCGCTTGAGGTAGTTGCCACGGTCGTCGGGAATGAATTGCAGACCGCCACTCACTTTCCAGCGGTTGTCGAACTTAACTTTTACTGGTTCAAAGCCAGTCATTGGAGTGTATTTTGCATTGGCCCAATCTTGATAGGTGAAGTCAACTTCGGCAAACAGTTTTGTGCCGTGGTTGTAACTGATACCCACGCCATAGGTGTTTGGCTGATCGTAGTTGCCCTTCATGTTGCACTGGAATGCGGTGTCGATTTTTGTGTCGTTCGCCGCATCGTAGAAAGTGCCGATGGTGTTGCCCCTGAAGGTTTTCTTAGGAGTGTAGGTGGCACCGAGCACCACGCGGTTCTTGCGATTGATGTCGATGGCATATTGCGCACCAATGTGCACGTTCCAGTCGCGCACCTCCATCATGCGGTAGAATACAGAGGTGGAAGTGCCTACAATGGCAGTGCTGTGCTCCAATGTACCAAACATATACGAGAAGTTGGCACCCACCGACAGCCCCTTCACGGGGCTCCATGCGCCACCGAGGTAGAGTTCGCTGATAGAACCGTTGCCCGAACGGCTTTCACTGCCGTTTGCAAGGTCGGAATTGAATGAATAGCTCACAGAAGAATAAGGAATGAAACCGAACGAGCCACCCACATTCTTGGCGATGCGGAACACTCCGCTCAAATAGTCGAGACCGCCGCTGAATGCGTTGCCCTTGGTGTCGCCTTCCTTGCTCCACACTTGGCTCACGTCCACGCCCACATCCCAGATAAAGGTGAGCGAGTCGGTGGCAGCGTATGATGCAGGGTTTTTCGAGTTCACAGCCCTGCCACCTTGCATAGCGTAGCCCACGCCACCCATGTGGCGCTGAATGCCTGTGGCGTTGTCGCCGAGTGTGCCGTAGCCGAGGCGTGAATAAGGGGTTTCGGTAACTTGCGCTGATGCTTGGAAAGCGCCAGCGATTGCCAGCATAAGTGTGGCGATAAAGTATCTGTAATTCTTCATTCTATCGTGATATATGATACAAAATAAGTGGCGGTGCTACATTCGCCTCTCCCCTACACAGCGGCGGCAAATCACACCATTGGCTACAAAATTACTAAATCCTCATTAATTAAAGGGTGTTTTGTACAATTTTTAGCACTTTTATAGAAGAAAAAGCACCAAAGTGGCGATGAACGTGGTGGAAATCACTCGTTTTCCTTGTCTTTGTCCCAATAATAGGTGCGACGTGGATTACGAGGGAACCAGCCTTTGCGCACACGCTCCTGCTGCTCAAAAATTTCGAGAATGCTCCAGAAGCAAGAGCACGAGGTGACACCCATCACGGCTTGCAGCAGAATGTTTTCAACGATGAGCGCGGCGCCTGCGAAAGCGAAGCCTGCAAAGAGAAACACCCACCACACCTTCACGCCAAAGTAGTATTCGCCTTTGATGACGAGAGGGTGAAACAAGCCGATGCACAGAAATGTGCAAACACCAATCACGAGCCCCAAAAGGTGGTGATTATTGAGAAATTCCATCATAATGAATTATCAAGTTAAAAAAGAAATCCCACCATAACGGGGCGGGATTCCTGTATGTTTGAAAAAATGATTACTGTGCGAGAATCTTGTTGATGAGCGCAGTCACGTCAGTCACGTTGATCACGCCATCACCGTCGAAGTCGGCAGTGATTTTGCAGAACGATGCCGATGGCGAGCCTAAAATGGCGTTGGTCATATCGGTCACGTCGGTCACATTCACATTGCCGTCTAAGTTCACATCGCCGAGGTCGGCATCCACCTGCTGGTCAACCATATCGAGGCTGAAAGCCATCGGGCGCTGGAATGTCTTGTAGTGCACGCGTCCGAAATTATCGGTCACCTTGATGGTAATGGGCAGGTTGGCGGTCTTGGCGTAGCTACGGAACATGTGCAAATTTTTGATGGTGGCAAAGCCGGTGTTGATTGATGCCGCCGCCTTGTAGCGCATCACATCGAAAGCCAGCACATGGTAAGGGTCGAACTCATAAATGCGATTCGCCATCAACTTTGTGTCGGCGCCTTCATACACTTCCACCTTCCAATCGCTGTCGTAGTTAAACACATTGGTGACGATGGCGTTGCTGGCGTAGGCAGTGAAATTAGGCACCACGGTTGCGCCATACTTCTTCACGCAAGCCACAGCGTAGGGGTCGGTAGTCATGAATTGCTTCACCTTGTTCATGTCGTAGGCTCTGATTTGCGTATTGTTGCTGCCTGTGATAGAGCGGTATTCCCATTTGAGGTCGGTGCCGTTGGCTTCCCAGAAACTGTAGCCGGCAGGCGAACCGTCTTGACACACTTGATATTTAATGTTGTCGCCATTTACGTGGCCTGTCCACCACCATGTGGCGCAGATTGAAGCCACATTGTGCTCCATCATATTTGGATAGGCAGTGGGGCGTGCGGTGTAATTGTAGTGGGTGTGTCCGCTCACGAAATGCACATCTTTATATTTTTTCAGCACACTTGCCAGTGCTGCATAATTCTCGGTGCCGCCGTAGGCAATGTTTGAACTGCTGAGGCGGAAAGTGGGGATATGCTCGCACACCACAATCGGGGTGTTCACGTCCACATTCGCCAAATCTTTCTTCAGCCAATCGAGCTGATATTGCTCCACGCGTGCCGAGTAGTTACGCGTGCCCACCACTCCGGTGTTGTAGCCGCTGCCGGTGTTTTCGTTTTTGTAGAACACATTGTCGAGCACCACATAGTGCACTTTGCCGAGGTTGAACGAATAGTAGTTCGGGCAGATAATTTCGCGCCAAGGCTTGCTCGACTTGAAGTCGGTGGTGGCGCCCTTGTCCGACGAGGTGTAGGCCACGGCTGGGTCGTTGTCGTGGTTACCGATTACGGGGAAAAGTATGATGGGATAGCCGTAAGTCTTTTGGTCGGCAACGAAGTTTTTCAGATTGTATTTTTTGGAATACCAGTAGTTGTCCCAAGTGAGGTCGCCAAGCATGATGGAATAGATACGCTTTCCAGCAGTCTTAGCCGCTTCTTTCTCCTTTTTCAGCGTGGCGATATAACTTTTCTGATACATGGCGCGGTCTTTGTTACGGTCAGCCAAGTGCGCGTCGGCACTGAGAATCATCAAGTGGTCGTCGTTGTCCACCTTGTGGAGTGTGAAGTTGTGGGTTTCGGTGGCATTGACATCGGTCGACGTCAGTTGCTCCCAAAATTTAGGAATGAAATTGTAGGAAGTGGTCGGCTCGTATCCTCGTGGAAGCGTGTAGAACACATATCCGTTTTTCTTTTGGCTGGTGAAACTGTAGTTACCGTCGGCATCGGTCAACGTCACTACATATCCATCGCTCACGGCCACGCCCTGCACGCCAGCACCGTCGCAAGTGATGCGTCCGTTGATGTTCTGTGCATTGCTCGCCGCAGTTGCCGCCGCTGCGGCAATCATTGCTAATGCGATTTTCTGAAAACTTTTCATTTATTGTGCTGTTTATATTAATGTTGTTTGTTGTCGTTTTTTTTATCTTCCTTTTTCTTCTCGTAGTCGTAAACGTACATGCAGTAGATTTGCATCACCGCACCAGCCATGAGGAAAGCCAGCCAGTCTGACGGATTTCCTGTGGAAGAATTGATGAGAAGATAAGCTGACACGCAATAGAGCACGGCCGACACCTTGCCCATCGTGTAGAGACGGCGCACACGCAAGTTGTCGCCACGGTAGCGTTCGGTGAGCCGTTCGGCAAGTGCCAGCACTGCGCCAAAGGCGAAAATCCACTTCGACCCCTCCCAGTAGATGTTGAGCAGGGGGAGAATGGCTGTACCCACCAGCAGGAGCATGGCTACCGACAGCATGATGTATTGCGCTTTTTCTTTTCCTTTATCTGATAGCATAATGATATTTATGGAATTTCGGTTATATATACTTCTTCGTTGAGCCGCTTCATGCCGTACTTCTCGCGGGCGATGCGCTCAAGCGTCACCTTGTCGGTGTTGAGTTCACGGATTTTCGCCTCGTAGATGGCGGTGGTGTCGCGGTTGGCTTTAATCTCTTTTTTCAACTCCTTGATTTCCTTTTTCAGTTCCACCACTTTCATAAAGTTGTTAGGACCCATGAAAAAGAGGGCTCCAATCATGAGAATTGAGAACACCAGGGTGAAACTCATCCATCTTGGCATCCATGACGGGCGTTCGATTTTTTTGCCAAATATGCTCATTGTTTTGGTGTTTTTTTATTGATGTCGGGTTAATCTTTCAAGAGGTCGGGACGAAGTCGCTTGGTGCGCTCCAATGCCTGCTGCATTTTCCATTCCTCAATTTTGGCTTGGTTGCCGCTCAGCAGAATTTCGGGCACCTTCCAGCCGTTGTAGTCGGCAGGTCGGGTATATACGGGTGCTTCAAGCAGATTGTCTTGAAACGAGTCGTTGAGTGCGCTCTGCTCATCACCGATAGCACCTGGAATCAGTCGCACGATAGAGTCGGCAATCACAGCGGCAGGCAGTTCGCCACCTGTGAGCACATAATTACCGATGGATATTTCCTTGGTAATCAAGTGTTCGCGAATACGGTAATCCACGCCTTTGTAATGTCCGCAGAGAATGATAATGTTTTCGGCAAGCGAGAGCGAGTTGGCCATCGGCTGGTCGAGAATGTCGCCGTCGGGCGAAGTGAAAATCACCTCGTCGTAGTGGCGTTCGCTCATCAGATGCTCAATGCAGCGGTGCACAGGTTCAATCTGCATCACCATGCCGGCCTCGCCACTGAAGGGATAGTCGTCCACTTTTTTGTGCTTGCGAAGCGACCAGTCGCGCAAATTATGCACATGAATTTCCACAAGTCCCTTGTCTTGGGCGTGTTGCAGAATTGAGCAGTGCAGAGGCGACTCAAGCATTTCGGGCATCACCGAGAGTATATCAATTCTCATATTTCTTGTGTAAGTTTATTGCTGTTAGTTGTGTAAATGTTATAATGTGGCGATGCCGTTTTCGTCGATAAACGCCTGAAGTACCTTACCGCCGTCGAGCGATGGCGCAAAGCGAGTGAGCACTCGCAGTCGGTCGGCACCCACAATGGGAAGCAAGTCGCGGAGCGTGTTGAGCACGCACACATCGCCAGCGATACCGCACACGTCCACGTGCTGATATTGGCAATCGGCATCGGCAAGCAGTGAATTGTCGAGCGTGTTCTCGAAAAACTCACGCGCGCCAGTGTTCTGAACGATAGAGTATTCCTCGCGGTGACGCAAGTCGCCCTTTTGCAAAAAGAGCGTCTCGGTTTCGCTTTGGTAGAGGGCTTCGAGTAACGGCCAGTAGGTGGCAGCACCCTCGCTGTTCTGCACGCAGTGCACAGGCCAAGGACCGCCATTTGGCGCAAACGAGCAGTGGTCGTAAGGGTGCCAATCGTTGGTCACCACCATCAAGGCGTAGTCATCACCATTGGCTTTCACGTAATCAGCCAACTGATTCATAGCCTCAGCAGCACCAGGCACTGGAAGCGAACCGCTTATGAAATCAATTTGTGGGTCAACCACAATCAGCATTTTCCTATCGCTCATAACATTTCTAATTTACCACAAAATTACTGAAAATATCACTATCCTCAAAACCCCAACCCCAAAAAAAAGAAATCAGAAATCAGAAGTTGGGAATTAGACAATGTTCCCAAATCACATAATTCCTGGAGGGAAATGTCAGTTTTGTATGCACTATCTGTGTTTCTGTGTTTCTTGGGATTTTTTTGCACAGATGGGGAGATGTGTGCAAAAATGGGGGTTTAGAGGTGTGTGAATTTGTTAAAATGTGTAAAAGTTTTCGGTTTTTGATTTGGGGGAATTTGAGAAATTGAATAGCAAATTGTTGGGTCTGACAGCGGTGAGGGGTGAATTTTTATCAAAAAAATGGTTTTTTGCGTTTACAAAAGTAAATGTTTAAGAGTGTTTCGCGAATTTGTGAGCAAAATCCGATTTTCGTAACTTTGTGATGGTAACGAAAGAGAAAACCCCTAAAAACGGATTTTTAATGTCAAACAATATACAGAACTCATTTACTCGAATCCTCCTCGTGGCAGTGATGGCAATGGCTTGCTTCGCGATGAATGCGCAACGCCTCTCTCACACCAACGAGAACAAAAGAGGAACTATCGAACAGCAAATAGCTAACGCTCCCATTAATTACAACAACCAAAAAGTGGACGCTTTGTTGAAACTCGCGTTCTCGTTCCGCGGCACTCCTTATGTGTATGGTGCTTCTCGCCCAGGTGCGTTCGACTGCTCAGGTTTCACAAGTTATGTGTTCAGCCAGTTTGGTTATAGCTTAGACCGCACTTCTCGTGGTCAGGTGAACAATGGTCGCAGCGTGAGCCGCAGCGAATTGAAGCCAGGCGACCTCGTATTCTTCAACGGTCGTGCGCGCGGCAATAGAATTGGCCATGTGGGCATCGTCACCGAGGCCGACAATGGCAATGGCACTTTCAAGTTTATTCACGCAGCAAGCCGTGGTGTTCGCGAAAGCCACTCTACCGAAAGTTACTACAAAGCACGCTACATGGGTGCTTGCCGAGTGATTGAGTAAGATAGCAACAAAATCGACAACTAGAATAATTCGTAATATATAACAAGCAGGGTAAGAGCCGTTCGTGAGAATGGCTCTTATTCTGTATATACCCACGATGCCCCAGCCGATTTTTTCAAAAAGAATATTCGAAAAATAATTCGTGAAAATTTGTGCTAATTTGTGGCAGACATTAACCACGAATCGCACAAATTTCACGAATATACTTTTTGAGACTGTGTGATGTAGGGTTATGCTTCGGGGGTGGTGAGGCCGAAGCAGGATTTGATGGCGGTGCGGATGGCTTCGGCTTCGGGACCGTCGGTCTTGAGGATGCCGAGCACGGCGTGGATATACGACTTCTTGTCGGAAAGTCCCACAAGTCCTGCCACGTTGCAATCGGGGAGCATACTCTTTTGGTTGAACACACGTAGCACCGAGGCGTAGTCGCCATTCTGGAGATAGGTGTGGAACTGGCGGCACAGTCCTTCGTAGATGGAGCGGGGGTCGATTTCGTTCACCAGGTCAACCATGTGCTCTTCCAGTGCGCCGATGTTGGTAAATCGCTTGTCGATGCGTTTCTCCACATCGTTTTTCACACGGTGGCGCACATGCTGTAGGGCTTGCTGGCGCAGTTCGCTGCTGAACATGCGCAGCACGGAGCGCTTCACACGCATAAACACCTCGTCGGGGTTTTTCTTCCGATGTCGCGCCACGGCTTTAATCACGCCCTCCAAGAGCAGAATGTTTTCCACCTCTGCCACATCGGGGACGAGGATTTTCTTGGCGCGCAGATATTCCACCTCTTTCGCGTCGCGTCGGTCGCGGTCCACGATGCCCCAGCTGTTGAGGTGGTGGAACGACTGCAAATTGTTGAACGAGCGCACACTCTCTATCACCTTGTTGCAACTGCCGAGCGGCTTCACCGTGTAGTCGCGGAAAATGAGCGGATAGAGTTTGCCGTCGATGCTGTGGGTGTCGTCGCCCTCGATAAAAAGCACCGGCTTGCGGCTGCCCAATATTTCGAGGTAGATGCTCTCGCTCAGGTGGATGCTTGAGTTCATCACCTCGTAGTCCCACGCCATGTTGGCAGGGTCGAAACTCTTCACCCACACGCAGTGATTGTCGATGCGCGTTGAAGCAAACTCCAGATTGTGGGTGTTGTACACAAAAGTGCAGTCGGGGCGGATTTCCTCAATCACATTCCACAAAGGAGTCATGATGGAACTGTGGATAAACGTTTCGGGGTCGTCGACCAGCACCACTGCGCCCGGCATGGCATACTGCACCGCGCCGATGTAGTAGAGCACGGCTTTTTCGCCATCGCTCAAGCGGAGCGATGAATATTGGTCGGTGCTGTCCTCGTTCGAGAAAAGGAGTTTGCCGTTTTCGCGCAGCACCTTATTTTTCGGAAACACCTCTTGCCACATCTTCACGGTGGTGTCGAGTTTCGTTTTCGGCACTTGCAGTTGCTCGTTCATGAGCAAATGCGCCTTGTAATTCATCAGGTCGTGAAATTCCTCGGTGAGCATGATGTGCACCAACTTGTCGAACTCGGTGTTGGCAAGGCTTTTCAGCAGCGGCGTTGACTCGTTGAGTTTGTTGAAAATGTCGGAAATCGAGCCCGGCAACACTTCGGCGGAAGTGTCGGGAAACATGGCGCGCATGGCGCAAAGGCGGAAAGCCTTGTCCCCGCAGAGTTTCATCATCTGATTGCAGAAGCGAGTTTTGCCGCTGCCGTTGGCGCCAATCACGGTCACTTGTCGTGCGTCGGTCAGCACCATTTTCTCGGTGCTGTTGATTTTTTTTGGAAGAAGGAGTTCCATAGGCATTGCGCTTTGTGGTTGTAGTTCGTAAAATTAACAATTCCCTCAACAAATACCAAATAAAAAGGAGGAAAAATTGAGTCAACGAGTCAACAAGTCAACGGGTCAACGAGTTTTTTGGTGGGGGGGCGGACAGGTCTGGGTTCAGTGGATAAATACTGGGGGGCTGAAACAAAAAACATAAAAAACAGCCTTTTGGCGATGCCAGTGCTTCGCACCTGTCGTTAGTGCTGTGGCATGTCTGATTTCAAGC
>OJAW01000580.1_pt1 | contig 25214 bp, 20 predicted proteins | sample 1589151 | NCBI WGS metagenome assembly OJAW01 (sample SAMN03283290) | human gut metagenome | biome: human-associated habitat; material: feces | host: Homo sapiens | place: Peru | collected 2012
GTGGCAGGGCACCACCTTCCGCCAGTATGGCAACTCCGTGGCGCCGCTGTTGATTTCCCGTCAGGGATATAACAAGAGCACCTTCTGCCGCCGCCTTCTGCCGCCGGAACTTCAGTGGGGCTACAACGACAACCTCATACTCTCTGAGAAACGTCAGGTGTATCAGGCAATGTCGCAGTTTCTGCTTGTCAATCTCGACGAGTTCAATCAGATTTCCCCCACTGTGCAGCAGGGGTTCCTGAAGAACCTCATACAGTTGCCTACGCTGAAGATAAAGCGTCCCTATGGCAGTCATGTGGAGGAATTTCCGCGCCTCGCCTCGTTTATAGCCACGAGCAATCTCACGGATATCCTTGCCGACCCGTCGGGCAACAGACGCTTTATCGGAATAGAGCTCACCGGACCAATAGATGTGAGCATTCGCCCCAACTACCGCCAGCTCTATGCCCAGGCGTTGGCGGCATTGAGGGATGGCGAGAAGAGTTATTTCGATTCCGAACAGGTGCGCCTCATCATGCATAGCAACTGTGAGTTCGAGGTCATGTCGCCCACCGACCAGTATTTCAACATCTATTATGAGATTGTTGACGACGAGAATGTAGGCGAGTGGCTCACGGCAGCAGAGATCTTCGATTTCCTGAAGAAGACCGTAGGGGCGTCGCTGAAGGTGAATTCGCTGATGGGATTCGGCAGACGCCTCGCCAACATGGCAGATATCCGTCGCAAGCGTTTTGCCTCAGGAATGAAGTATCTGGTGAGAAAAAGAACTTGATTTCGCCCCGATGATGATACTTCATACCCGTTTGTGATACTTTTATGCTACTTTTCTGTAAGGAAAACAGAAAAGTAGCATTCTCTCAATATGTTGATAACGAGACAGTTACACCCATTTCGATACCCCAAAATGATACTTTGACACTTCCTGGCAGGAAAATGAATCCACGATATGTGCGGTTTTGCTTCGGCATGAAATTTGCTGATGACTTATAAAAGATTAATTTAGAGGAAAGGAGTTGACAATATGGCATTTATTGATTATTACAAGATACTTGGTGTGGACAAGACCATACCGCAGAAGGATGTGAAGAAGGCTTATCTGAAGAGAGCCAAGCAGTTTCATCCCGACCTTCACCCTAATGACCCCAAGGCAAAGGCAAAGTTCCAGGCGCTTAACGAGGCATACGAGGTGATAAACGATCCGGAGAAACGAAGGAAATACGACCAGTACGGTGAGCACTGGAAGGAGGCGGAAGCCTTCGGACGGGGCGCCGGACGAGGAGGAGCCGGTGGTGGTTTCTATGATGGCGAGGATGTACCATTCAGCGGTTTCGATTTCTCAGGTTTTGGTTCCGGTACGGGCGGCTTCTCCAGTTTCTTCCAGAACCTCTTCGGAGGTGGTGGCGGAATGGGCGGCGGCAGAGGCAGCAGGATGCGCCAGAACTCGGGAGAGATGCAGGCAACGGTGAACATCGACCTTTATACCGCATTGCTCGGCGGAGAGGTGATGCTGCAGCTCGGCAACGGTTCGAAGATAAAGCTGAAGGTAAAACCGGAAACACAGAACGGCACCAAGGTGCGTCTGCGTGGCAAGGGCTATGACCGTGGCGACGGAACGATAGGCGACATGATAATCACCTATAACGTGAAGTTGCCTACGAATCTCACGGAGCGGCAGAAGGAGCTGTTGCAGCAGATGAGGCAGGGATGATGCTGATTGCCCCGATGTTCCACCAGATGGCTGTCTCAAAGAAACATAATAGGATAGATAAATAAAAAAGACAAAGCGGCAAGCATGTGGATTGATCCCATTGCTTGTCGCTTTGCTTTTATTGTTTCCGTCAAATGTCTTTCAGAGGCATTTGCAGAGATATCTGTCAAGTCCAAATCGGTCATTCCAAGTAGGCTCTAATGACCGATGGGGGATGATTAGAATTCGCTCGTGAAGTGGAACTTGATATTCTTGAAGTCCTCCTGTGCCATCGACAACACATAGCCGGAGTCGGCAAGGAAGACATCGCGGCCATCCTTGTCTTTCGCCATATACTGATATTTGCGCTTTTTGAAGTTCTCCAGTTCTTCCTCGTCGTCGCTCTCTATCCAGCATGCCTTATACAGGTGTACCGGTTCCCAACGGCATTTGGCGTTGTATTCGTTCTCCAGACGATATTGTATCACCTCAAACTGCAGCTGACCGACAGTACCGATGATCTTGCGGCCATTGAACTGGTTTATGAACATCTGTGCCACACCCTCGTCCATAAGCTGGTCGATACCCTTGTTGAGCTGTTTGCTCTTCATAGGGTCGTCGTTCTCGATGTATTTGAACATCTCAGGAGAGAATGAAGGAAGACCGCGGAAGTGCAGTTGTTCGCCATCCGTCAGCGTGTCGCCAATCTTGAATATGCCGTTGTCTGGCAGTCCGACGATGTCGCCAGGATAAGCCTCCTCGATGGTGCTCTTGCGCTGAGCCATGAATTGGGTGGGGGAGGAGAAACGTACCGTCTTGCCCATTCTCACGTGGAGATAAGGTTTGTTGCGTTCGAACTTTCCGCTGCACACCTTGCAGAATGCGATGCAGGAGCGGTGGTTAGGGTCGATGTTTGCCGTTATCTTGAAGATGAAACCGGTGAACTTCTTCTCTTCCGGCTCTACAATTCTCTCCACAGCCTTTGTGGGGCGTGGACTTGGAGCAATCTCCACGAAGCAGTTGAGCAGTTCCTGAACACCGAAGTTGTTGAGAGCCGATCCGAAGAATACCGGGGCTACCATGCCCTTACGATAGTCCTCCACGTTGAACTCAGGGTAGACACCCTCCACCAGTTCCAGGTCTTCGCGCAGTTTCCCGGCATCCTGTTCGCCGACATGCTTGTCGAGCTCTTCGCTGTTGATGTCAACCTCTACTTTCTCCGTAACGCGCTGTTTGTCAGGCGTGAAAAGGTCGAGCTTGTTCTCGTAGATATTATAGACACCTTTGAACTTCACACCCTGGTTGATAGGCCATGACAGAGGGCGCACCTTTATTTCCAGTTCATCTTCCAGTTCGTCGAGAAGGTCGAATGGGTCGCGTCCCTCGCGGTCCATCTTGTTGATGAAGATTATCACCGGTGTATTGCGCATACGGCAGACGCTCATGAGTTTTCTCGTCTGCGTCTCCACACCCTTGGCGCTGTCCACTACGATGATTGCGGAGTCAACGGCAGTCAATGTGCGGTAAGTGTCCTCGGCAAAGTCCTGGTGACCAGGGGTGTCGAGGATGTTCACCTTGTAGTCTTTGTAGTCGAACTCCATAACGGAGGTAGACACGGAGATACCACGCTGCTTCTCGATGTCCATCCAGTCGGAAGTTGCGGTCTTGCGGATTTTGTTGCTTTTCACGGCACCAGCCACCTGTATCTGTCCTCCGAAGAGGAGGAATTTCTCCGTCAGCGTTGTCTTACCGGCGTCAGGATGGGATATGATGGCGAAGGTTCGCCTTCTTTCTATTTCGTTAGCCATATTCTTTGTTGAAGAGTGATGAATGGATGAAAGACGATATTGGGATTTATCATTGTCTTTTCATTATTCATCCAGCATTATAAATGTATATAGTTAATATTATCTTACTTTTTTCAATGCACCCATATTTTCCATACATGCCATGAGACTGTCAACCCAATATGGGATTTTTATTCCGAAGGTGTTCTTCACCTTTGTCTTGTCGAACACGCTGTAGGCAGGACGTGTCACCGGACTTGGGAATTCGCTGCTGTGGCATGGCTGTATGTCGCAGCCGTTGTTGCCTGCCAGTCTTGCTATCTGTATGGTGAAGTCGTACCAGCTGCATACTCCCTCGTTGGAGAAATGGTAGATGCCATAGTTGTTTTCATACAACTTGTTGTTGATGATATGGCCTATCAGCTTGGCAAGGTCTAAGGCGTAGGTCGGAGTGCCGCATTGGTCGAACACCACTTTCAACTGAGGCTTCGTGGCGGTGAGGTTGAGCATCGTTTTCACGAAGTTCTTTCCGAACTCAGAGTATAGCCATGCCGTGCGCAGTATGATATGCTTCACTCCGGTGGCGATGATCTTCTGTTCGCCGTGCAGCTTGGTCAGTCCGTAGACACCGGTCGGAGTTCCTTTCTGGTCCTCCTTGCAAGGAGTGTTGTATGGGTCGGCGCCGAACACATAGTCGGTGCTGATATGTATCAGCAGTCCGTCAACCTCCTTCATTGCCTTGGCGAGATTTTCCGGAGCTGTCGCGTTTAGCGTTTCCACGATATCGCCAGCGGTTTCCGCAGCGTCAACATTTGTCCATGCGGCACAGTTTATGATGCATTTGATGTCGTTGTCGCTCACCATCTTTCTGATGTCGTCGATTGATGTTATGTCGAGATGCGTGTATCCATCGCATACGTCGGTGAAGATGTAATTGTCTTTGCTCCCTTTTGCCACGATTTGCATTTCGTTGCCGAGCTGACCACCGGCGCCGGTTACCAATATGTTCATGATTGCTTGTTTTTTGTTGCTGATGAGTCGTCGAGGATGTGTGAACCTCTTATGTTGTCGATGGTGCAAACCGTCGGAGAAATTCTTATTCCAGTTCCAGTTCGCCCTTCTTGTCCTGAAGGTAATAGTCGGAGAGCATGCCGATGAAGGTCGTTATTTCCTTTATGGCATGTTCCGTGTCAGGGCTGACGGGCTTCTTCTGCAGTCGGAGCATCATTACTCCGTATAGGGCATTGAAGCATGTCTCTATCTCGTCCTCATCCTTGGCGCCACGTTTGCGCAGTTCAACGATGAAGGGCAATACCCTGTAATACTCGCTGTTGTAGAAAGGAAATTTTGGTGAGGCAAGAAGCGTGCTGCTCAGTTCGGACAGCTGCTGTATCACGATCTTGTTGATCTGCAGATGTCCCTTCTCCCGGCAGCCCTCGGTGTTCATCATCGTGATGAGATTGCCATACCAGTCTGTCATTTCCTCTTTCTGTTCCTCGGTATAGTCGAAGCGGTCTATGTACTCGTGCTTTATCCTCGACAGCGAGCATCCGTATGCCCTTATGATATCTTCTATCTGCCACATATATAGCAGATATTCAGCTATGCTCTTCTTTCTTAATTCCTGAGATATGAACATATATTTATCAAGTTATTGAATGTTGTCAATAGTTTATCGTTGGCAGGGTATAAAGGTTGAATACCGTGCCGATGAGGACGATGATAGACATCACTATGACGATGCTGCCCACCACCTTGTTGATTATCTGAATGCCGTTGGTGTCGAAAACCGCACGGATCTTGTCTACGAGCCATGTCAATCCATACCACCACAGCATCGCACCTCCGATAATGCCGATATATCCGGCACACATCTCGACTGGATGGTTGGGGATTATGAATGCAAACTGGGCGAAGAGTCCCATCATGAGCATTATGATGAGAGGATTGGAGAATGTGACGAGGAATGCCGTGATGCAGTTGTGGATAAGAGAGCCCTTGGTGCCACGGTTGCTTACGTGAACTTTCTTCATCGGGTTGCTTCTGAACGAATAGATTCCGAATATCATGAGGACGATACTTGCAGAAATCTGCAATATGTACCGATAGTGGGAATTGCTGATGAAGTCCATGACGAAAGACATTCCAAGACCCGTTATAAGGGCATATATGAAATCGCTGACACAGGCGCCGATGCCTGTCACGAAACCGAACCATCTGCCTTTGTTGAGTGTGCGCTGAACGCAAAGCACTCCTACCGGGCCCATCGGGGCTGATACAAGAATACCTATTGCAACTCCTTTCAGGAGTAGATCTAATATGTTTATATGAAATGGAAATGGCATAGTGGGTGCAAAGTTCCGCAATTTTCACGAAAAATACAAATTTTGTAACATAAACTTTCCAAACGACAGTTAATTTGAACGCTAATATGATGTATATCATTGATTTAGATTATCGTTGGAGGCAGAAAAGAAAAAAAGCTTTTTCAGGGGTTGGCGTTTATGGTGATTTCAATTATCTTTGCAAGAGAAACAATTTATCAGACTAAATATCATCAACTAAAAAATGGAAGCACAGATTACAAGAAGACCTTATACTATAGGTCTTGATCTCGGAGGAACAAATGCCGTTTTCGGCATCGTTGATGCTCAGGGAAATATCCTTGAGCATACGTCAATAAAAACACAGCAATACAGCACGGCGGAGGATTTCGTGAACGCCGGAGTTGAAGCTCTTATGCCAATCGTTGACAAAGTGGGAGGAATAAACAAAATCGAAGGAATGGGCATCGGAGCGCCAAACTCCAACTTCTACGACGGTACGATAGCATACGCCCCAAATATTTCGTGGGCGCATGAATGCGTTGTGCCTTTCGCTAAGATGTTCAGCGACAAGTTATCTGTCCCAGTGGCTATAACAAACGACGCCAATGCCGCAGCTCTCGGCGAGATGACTTATGGCGTGGCAAAGGGAATGAAGAACTTCATCATGATTACCCTTGGCACGGGAGTGGGGGCTGGTATCGTCATCAACGGACAGATGGTGTATGGTTCTGACGGTATGGCCGGTGAGCTCGGTCACGTCATCATGCGCAGAGAGAATGGCAGAACTTGCGGTTGTGGCAGAAAGGGATGTCTTGAGGCGTATTGCTCTGCTACAGGAGTGGCACGCACGGCAAGAGAATTTCTGGAAACATCCAACGAACCATCGTTGTTGCGCGACATGAATCCAGAGGAGATCACATCTCTGGATGTTTCAAAAGCTGCTGCCAAAGGCGACGCTCTCTCTCTCAGAGTGTATGAGTTTACTGGAAAGATGCTCGGCGAGGCTTGTGCCGACTTCATGACATTCTGCAGTCCGGAGGCATTCGTGTTCTTCGGCGGACTGACAAAGGCTGGCGACTTGCTTATGAAGCCATTGATAAAGGGTTATGAAGAGAACGTGTTGGGAATTTTCCGTGGAAAGGCAAAATTCCTTGTCAGCTCACTCGACGGCGCCGGAGCTGCAGTTCTGGGCGCAAGTGCGATTGCAAAGAATATTGAACACTAATTTTTAATCAACTATCAATCGGTTGCGGAGTGTAGCATTAAAAAAACGCTCATTGTCGCAGCCGATTGCTTTTTATTTGTTTTAAAGTGAAGAACGACAACGTAAAAGCATTGTTTTTCGATATAGACGGTACGCTGGTAAGCTTCAAGACACACCAGATACCACAGTCTACTGTCGATGCCATAGCCCAGGCAAAGGCTAATGGGGTAGGGGTGTTTATCTCTACGGGCAGACCGTTGCCTATAATTACGAATCTGAAGGCTATAGAACAATACATAGATGGATATATAACGACCAATGGAGCACTCTGCATAGTGGATGGCAAGGCGATATGCTGCAATCCAATCCCCATGGCAGATGTTGATGTCATGATGGCGGATGCCGAAAAGAAGGACTATACCTGCATCGTGGTTGGTGAGAAGAGAATTGGCGTGTATAATCCCAAACAGGTGTATTATGATGTGTTCGTGAGGGATCTCGCTGTCCAGAATATCGATATGGATATCGATGTGAAGGACATTATGAGGAATGAGCAGATTCTTCAGCTTACGCCCTTCTTCTCTGCGGAATATGAAAAGGAAATCATGGAGAAGATGCCGGGCTGCGTGTCGGGACGTTGGAATCCTGCATTTACGGATATTACGGCAGAGCAGGCTGACAAGGGAAAAGGACTTGAAGCAATGGCGCAATATCTGGACCTCAACATTTCGGAAACCATGGCTTTTGGCGATGGCGGAAACGATGAGTCGATATTGCGGCGTGCGGGAATCGGTGTGGCAATGGGAAATGCCGGTGACGAGGCGAGGGCTGCTGCTGATTATATCACTACTTCAGTTGATGATGACGGTGTGAAGAATGCGCTGGAGCATTTCGGCGTTATCTAAATCAGAAACTTGAGTATCTTATTTTGATCTGGTTTGTGTATGTTCCGTTACCAGATAAAACAATGACCCCGGAGTATATGTTCCGAGGTCATAATTTTATTGGATAGTCTGTTTACTTTGCCATTTCCTTGATGTAAACATCGCGTTTCGGGAATGGCATTTCTATGTCGTTTTCGTTGAGCGTGTTGTAGATGCACTCCATGATCATGCTCTCTGTAACGACCTGTTTCGTTACGTCAACCCAGCATACGAATTTGAAGTTTATGCTGTTGTCGCCGAATTCCTTGAACAGTACGCTTGGCTGTTTCTCTTTGTCGATATAGGGAATATGAAGTTTCTCGATGGCGTCGGTAACGACTTTTTTCATTTTCTCCACATTAGTGCCATAGCCCACTCCGAAGTTTACTACAGAAAGCTCGTAACCATGGTTGCGGGTCAGATTCTTGTAGTTCTTGGTGAACAGCTGGGAGTTCTGGAATGCGATCACCGAACCGTCGGTGGCTTCTATCATAGTGCTTGTGTAGCTTATGCTGCTCACTTTTCCTCGAGTGCCGTCACACTCTATCCAGTCACCGATGTTGATACGGCCAGCCATTAGCGATATTCCATAGTATATGTTTTCGAGAATATCCTTGGATGCGAAGCCGACACCAGTGGACAGACCACCCGAAACGACAACCAGCCAAGTGTTGCTCACATGGAGAATGGCGAGGCTTATCAGCAGCCATGTGCCCCAGACTACAACCTGCACGATGTTCTTTCCCATCACGTTGCGGCTGGCAGCCGTGCGAGAGTCTATGTTCATCAGGTGCAGTCGCATGAATTCTATCGTTATATAACTGATATAAGCGAAAACAAACCATAGTGCCAATACCGTGGCGATGGATGATATGCTGACGCTGAAGTTGCTGACGTCGATGAAACGGGTGGTGAAGATGCGCATCATCTGGTCGCTGAGGTTGAAGACGTCGGCAGCCCAATATATGGAAATCAGTATGGAAGAGATTGCCATCAAGGGGATTATGACTTTCAGAAGCAGTCTGTATATCCATGTCTTGTTTATAGGTTTCTCCTCAAGATGATGCTTTGCGGCGTATTCGCTCATCCAACTTGCCAGGCAGCTGATTGTCAGGATGCAGGTGAGCTGCATTATCCACCAAATCAACATCTGCACGCTGAGGAGAGTGAATCCTATCCATGAGCACACGACGCTCGTCGCGAATACCAGCAATGAGATGTATGTCAGGAACATATCAGACCGGGGTATCTTCTCGTTGTGTCTTCTTATCACGTTCCATTGCCATAGTGTGCAGAGCAATAGGACCGGAGGGAAAATCAGGTTTACCAAGTCGTTAGGCACCAGCGTGATGCGGAATGTTATCACTATGAATCCCACCAACGTTAGCGGTGAGTAGATGCGGAAGGCGCTCTTTATCTGTTTTCCGTCTACCCTCAGAAGCAGAGATATCAGGATTACGCCAAGCAGCCAGGCATATTCAACGAGCAGGTTGCTCGCCATGGTGATGAAATTCTGGTTCACCGTGCTGCGTATGATGCCGATAAGAATGGCAAATGTTATTGTGGATGTCGCCATCATGATGCACGGACGTTTCAGCATGAACTGTTCGGTGCGGAATTTCTTCGGCATCAGAAAGCGTATTGCGAGCAAGTTCAGCAGAATGGCTATGATGCCATAGAAAAGTATGCTGACGAACAATCCGAAGATCATACGAGAGTCCCACTGCGAGTGGAGCTTCTTGGAAGAACGGTATTTGTCGTTTACCGTTTCGGTTGTCTTGCTCACTTGGGTGCCGAGATTGGCGAGGATACTGAAATAGTTTTCTCCGCCATTCCGGAATATGTTGTTCTGAATTTCACTGTATCTGCCGTTGGCATAATCGTTGAGGCTTTTCAAGTGATTCTCTGTCAGGTCGTAATACTTTATGTAGTCCTGCAGCATGGACTTGTTTTCCGTCATGTTGTTACGGATGCTTACCGCCAGGGTGAGGCACACGTTGCGGTTTACCTTTGCCTTGTCGCTAAGAGCGAAGGTGGGCATGGAACTGAGCGAGTTTACAAGGCTGTCGTAGCGGGCGATTTCACTGTCCAATTGCGTGATATACGACCGGAATGGCAGAGAACTCTTGCGGAAATTGCTGAACTGGTCGGTTGCCTCATGACATGCGTAAGCAAGGTCAAAAACATATTCCGGCTTCTGAGAATAAAGCATGAGGGCATTTTGATTACTCTTTGCAAGAATGGAGAAGAGGTTCTTCCTTATCAGCTCACTGCTGTTCTTGTATTTCATCTGTCTCTTTTTCTGCTCTTGGTGATAAGTGGTCAATTCATTTCTGAGTACCGACAATGTGTTGTCAAGGTCTTTCTCCTTGAGCACGGCATTGCAAGAAATGGTGATTGTTATTGCGAACAGAAATAGTAAAAACAGTCTCTTCTTCATATTGTTCTTTATAAAATTATTGTTTGTCTTTTTTTTGTTGTATTACAGTTCCCGATTTGATTTGTTTTTGCAGTGTCGCGTTTGTCATCACTGGCATGCTGCAATCAGAAAAGCGATTTTCCGTTTTGCAAAGATAATGCATTTTCTTCAATGTTAAGTTTGCCAGCTCACACTTTTTTTATTAATTTTGCCACGTTTTAATTACTACCATCAAATGTCAGACATTACCATCAATAAAGAATTGCCATTGACGCTTTTTGCCGACAGTGGCAGTACGAAGACAGACTGGTGTCTCGTTTCAGGCAGACAACCGGTATTCAGTTGTCATACCCAAGGCATAAATCCTGCCCATCAGACAGAAGAACAGATCAGAAATATTCTGGTAAGAGAACTGCTGATGCAGTTCAGGGCCAACGTTGCGGAGTTGTGGCATGAAAGTCGTGGCAATGTTGATGTGCGCTTCTATGGGGCGGGATGTCGTGGCGAAGCAGCCAAATCGTTGAAGGCAATATTGGTGGGTTGCTTGTCTGTTGCAGATGGTAAAGTTCTTGTTGACAGTGACTTGATGGCTGCAGCTCATGCTCTTTGTGGAGGTGAGGAAGGTATTGCATGCATTCTTGGAACAGGAGCCAACTCCTGTTTGTTTGATGGCGAGAAGATAGTAGCCAATATATCACCGCTGGGATATATACTCGGTGACGAGGGTAGCGGGGCAGTTCTCGGGAAACTTTTCTTGAATGCCGTTTTCAAAGGCGGACTGCCGAAAATCTTGTGTGAGGAATTCTTTGAATCTACAAATCTTGATTTGGACGATATCATAAGACGTGTCTACAAGGAACCGCTGGCAAACCGTTTTCTTGCTTCTTTGTCGCCGTTTATTTATAAACACCTCGATGTGCCGGAGTTAGAGGCGATCGTTGTGGAAAACTTCAAGGCTTTCTTTGTCAAGAATGTTGACCGCTATGAAAGAAAAGACCTTAAAGTAAATGTTGTGGGTAGTGTGGCACATTATTACGAAAAGCAACTTGTCGAAGCAGCAAGACAATGCGGATATACCGTTGGGAAAATAATCAAAAGCCCGATGGAAGGATTGGTTGCTAACGTGTTGAAATGAAATATTTAAAAACCTAAAAATCTATATCAAATGAAAACTTTCAAAATAGGCCTGCTGCCTAAGATTATCATTGCCATTGTCTGTGGTGTAGTGTTCGGAATGTTTTTGCCGGGAGAGATCGTCAGGGTGTTCCTCACGTTCAACGGCATTTTCAGTCAGTTCCTTGGTTTCCTTATTCCATTGCTGATTCTCGGACTTGTTGCTCCAGCTATTTCCGACATCGGTCAGGGAGCCGGGAAGATGTTGATTGCCACTACAGCTTTGGCTTATTTCGCTACGGTGACATCTGGACTCCTGTCTTATGCGGTTAGTGAGCTTACGTTCCCGTCGCTTATTGACACACAGACTACGGCGGCGTCGTTGGCGACGACAGAGGCGATGGCTCCGTTTTTTACCGTTGAGATACCAGCTCCAATGAATGTTATGACAGCCCTTGTGTTAGCTTTCACCCTCGGTTTGACAACGGCAACAATGCAATCTGTGGCGTTGAAAAACGTTATGAAAGACTTCATGCAGGTAATCATCAAGACAATCAATGTGGCAATAATTCCACTTTTGCCGATATACATTTTCGGTATATTCCTCAATATGGCATACACCGGTGATGCAGCACGCGTATTGACAGTGTTCGTGAAAATCATCGGAGTGATTTTCGTGATGCATATCTTCTTGCTCATATTCCAGTATTGTGTAGCAGGCGCATTTGTGGGAAAGAATCCGTTCAGACTCTTGGGACGGATGCTGCCGGCTTATTTCACAGCGCTCGGAACACAGTCTTCAGCAGCCACTATTCCCGTGACTCTCCGACAGACTATAGCCAATGGAGTGAATAAAAGCATCGCGGGTTTCGTCATACCTCTTTGTGCAACAATCCACATGTCGGGAAGCGTGATGAAAATCGTTGCCTGTGCCATGGCGCTCATGATGATGCAGCATATCTCATACGATTTCGTCACCGTTATAGGATTCATTCTGATGCTTGCAATATCTATTGTCGCTGCTCCGGGTGTTCCTGGTGGAGCGATAATGGCATCTCTCGGTGTGCTGGCTTCAATATTGGGCTTTACAGAGGCAGACCAAGCCCTTATGATTGCCCTATATATCGCAATGGACAGCTTCGGAACTGCATGTAATGTGACAGGAGACGGTTCTCTGGCTTTGCTGATTGACAAGTGGTTTGGAGGTAAGGATAAGTCGGAGGAATAATCTTATTTTACGATTTGTTTACCTTTCATTGCAGATTATAATATAAAATATGTATCTTTGCAAACGATTTTGACAGTCAAATTTTTTATTTAATAAAATATTTATGTATTTTATCCTATTTATTACCGTTATCTTGACGGCAGTTGTATTGGTTGTAGGAGCGTATGTAGTTGCGAAACTCATTGGCCCTAGGTCGTACAACCCAGTGAAGGGACAGCCTTTTGAGTGCGGTATCCCAACGCGCGGCACATCATGGGTGCCAATGCATGTGGGTTACTACCTCTTTGCCATTCTCTTCCTGATGTTCGACATCGAGACAGTGTTCCTATATCCATGGGCTGTGGCAGTCAGCAAGTTTGGTCCAATGGCTTTGTGTAGCATTGGATTCTTCCTCTTAGTGTTGGTGTTTGGCCTTGCTTATGCTTGGCGGAAAGGAGCGTTGGAATGGAAGTAAGAAAACCCGTTATCAAAAGCATTCCTTACAACGAGTTTAAGGACAATGACACTCTTGAGAAGATAGTAGACCAACTTCATGAAGGCGGTTGCAATGTGGTGCTCGGTTCCCTTGATCAGGTGATCAACTGGGGAAGAAGCAACTCGTTGTGGTCGCTCACTTTCGGTACCAGTTGCTGTGGTATCGAATTCATGTCTGTGGGTTGTGCACGCTATGACTTCTCGCGTTTCGGATTTGAGGTGACACGTAACTCTCCACGTCAGGCAGACCTTATCATGTGTGCCGGTACTATCACAAACAAGATGGCACCGGTATTCAAACGTCTTTATGATGAGATGGCTGAGCCAAAGTATGTCGTTGCCGTCGGAGGATGCACCATCAGTGGCGGACCTTTCAAGAAGAGCTACAATGTAGTGCGTGGTATCAATGAACTCGTGCCTGTTGATGTGTATATCCCAGGCTGTCCTCCACGTCCTGAGGCAATCCTCTATGGTATGATGCAGCTCCAGAGAAAGGTTAAGATCGAGAAGTTCTTTGGTGGCGCTAACCACAAGATGACAAAGGAGGAGAAGGAACTTTCAATGAGCAAGGGAGGACTCCGTGGATTGAGCAACGAGAACCTTCAGGATTCTCAGAAGCTCGGACATCCGGAGCCAATCATCGTGACTGATGTTCCCGCTGATTTCAAAGTCGGCGACCTCGCTGATTCTGAGAAAAACCAAACTGTATAATATAATAAGGTATAAGACATGAAACTGAATAATATAGAACTCACTTTCGAAAACTTCGCCAATGAAATGGCAAAGCTGAAGAACGAGAAGCATTTCGATTACCTTGTTACTATAATCGGTGAGGACTTCGGTGAGGAAGGACTGGGTTGTATCTACATTCTTGAAAACACTCAGAACAATGAGCGTTGTTCCGTAAGGACAATAGCCAAGAAAGTGGATGGTAGTGATGTTATCCCTACCGTAACAAACCTCTGGAAAGCCGCAGACTTGCTTGAGCGTGAGGTATTCGACTTCGTAGGAATCAAGTTCCTTGGACATCCAGACATGCGCAGACTCTTCTTGCGTACTGATTTCGTGGGACATCCATTGCGCAAGGACTTTGATATGAGTCCGGAAGCAAACAAGTTCCCTCTGACTGATGAGCCAGAGGACGATTTCACAGTAGAGTATTCACTCGACAAGGATGGTCATTTGGTGGAAACAAAGCATCGCTTGTTTGAAGAGGACGAATATGTAGTAAATATCGGTCCTAACCATCCGTCAACTCACGGTGTGCTGCGTTTGCAGACCGTTATCGACGGTGAGACGGTAAAACGCATTTATCCTCATCTCGGATATATCCATCGCGGTATAGAGAAAATGTGGGAGGGAATGACTTATCCTCAGACATTGGCTCTTACAGACCGTCTTAACTATCTCTCTGCAATGATGCATCGTCATGCTCTCGTGGGTGTGATTGAAGAGGCGATGGGAATAGAATTGTCAGACCGCATCCGCTACATCCGTACTATCATGGATGAGCTGCAGCGAATCGACAGCCACTTGTTGTTCTTGGGCTGTACAGCTCAGGACCTTGGAGCACTCACAGCATTCTTGTATTGCATGCGCGACCGTGAGCATGTGCTCAATGTGATGGAGGAGACAACTGGCGGTAGACTCATTATGAACTACTATCGAATCGGTGGACTTCAGGCTGACATCGATCCTAATTTCGTTGAGAACACAAAGAAACTCTGCAAGTATTTGAGACCTAAGATTCAGGAGTATCTCGATGTGTTCGGAGATAACGTCATCACACATAAGCGACTTGAAGGCGTTGGTCCTATGGATAAGGAAAACTGTATCAACTATGCGGTGACTGGTCCTGCAGGACGTGCTGCCGGCTGGAAGAACGATACACGTAAGCGTCATCCATACGATTGCTATGACAAAGTGAACTGGGAGGAGATTACCATGACAGGTTGTGACTCTATGGATCGCTATTATGTTCATATCAAGGAGCTTTATCAGAGTCTTGATATTATCGAACAACTTATCGACAACATCCCAGAGGGAGAATATTACATCAAGCAGAAACCAATCATAAAGGTTCCTGAGGGACAGTGGTATTTCTCTGTAGAGGGTGCAAGCGGTGAGTTCGGAGTATATCTTGACTCAAGAGGTGACAAGAGTCCTTATCGTATGAAGATGCGTCCGATGGGTCTTACTCTGGCAGGTGCTCTCGATTCGATGTTGCGTGGACAGAAAATCGCTGACCTCATCACAACCGGTGCGGCTATCGACTTCGTAATCCCTGACCTTGACAGATAATCGAAAAATGAATTAAGGGGTTGGAAACATTCGATGTATTCTAAACTCTAAAATCAAAATTTATATTATGTTTGACTTTAGTAACGTAACAATATGGTTCGACGCTCTTCTCCGCCAAACTCTTGGACTTGGAGATTTCTGGTCGATCCTTATCGAGTGCATACTGGTTGGCGTACTTATTCTTGCAGGTTATGCCATACTTGCTATTTGCTTGATTTTCATGGAACGTAAGGTTTGTGCTTACTTCCAGTGCCGACTTGGTCCGATGCGTGTCGGTCCATGGGGTATATTCCAGGTTTTTGCCGACGTTCTGAAAATGCTCATCAAGGAGATTTTCACTGTAGACAAGGCTGACAAGCTGCTGTATTTCGTGGCTCCGTTCCTTGTTATCATTGCTTCTGTGGGCACCTTCTCTTTCTTGCCATGGAACAATGGCGCAGAGGTGCTGAACTTCAACGTTGGTGTGTTCTTGCTGACAGCGGTGTCAAGTATCGGAGTGGTTGGTATCTTCCTCGCCGGTTGGGCAAGTAACAACAAGTATAGTGTCGTTTCGGCTATGCGTGGAGCTGTTCAGCTCATATCATACGAAATGTCTCTCGGCTTGTGTCTCATTACTGCAGTAATACTTACGGGCACAATGCAGGTGAGCGGTATCGTTGAAGCACAGGTCGGACCATGGAACTGGCTAATCTTCAAAGGTCATATTCCTGCTATTATAGCCTTCCTGGTTTTCCTCGTAGCTGGTAATGCAGAAGCAAACCGTGGTCCGTTCGACTTGGCTGAGGCTGAGAGCGAGTTGACAGCCGGTTATCATACAGAGTATTCTGGTATGGGATTCGGTTTCTATTACCTTGCAGAGTATCTTAACCTCTTCGTGGTATCTGGAATCGCAACCACTGTATTCCTTGGAGGATGGGCACCTGTAAATATCGGTATTGAAGGTTTCGATGGAATCATGAACCTCATCCCTGGTATCGTATGGTTCCTTGGCAAGACTTTTGCCGTTGTTTGGTTGCTTATGTGGGTACGTTGGACTTTCCCACGTCTGCGTATTGACCAGATATTGAAACTTGAGTGGAAATATCTCATGCCGCTTTGTCTCATCAACTTGGTGCTTATGACTATCATTGTGGCATTTGGCTGGCACTTTTAAATAAGGAGTTTAAATAGATATGGAAGATAATAATAAATCATATTTTGGAGAAATTGGTTCTGCTGTAAAGACTCTCGCCATTGGTATGAAGACTACTCTTACTGAGTATTTCACCAAGAAGAGCACTGAGCAGTATCCTGAGAACCGCAAGACAACGCTCCATGTGTCGGCTCGCCATCGTGGTAGACTTGTTTTCTCACGCGACGAGAACCAAAACTACAAATGCGTTGGCTGCACATTGTGTGAGAAGGCTTGTCCTAATGACTCGATAAAGATTCTTACAGAGATGGTGGAGGACCCTGAGACGGGCAAGAAGAAACGCAAGTTGGTTGACTATCAATATGATCTCGGAGATTGCATGTTCTGTGAACTATGTGTCAATGCATGCAATTTCGATGCCATTCATTTCACGAATGACTTCGAGAACTCTGTCTTTGATAGAGACAAGCTCGTTCTTCACCTTGACAAGGAGGTATATACCGGAGGAAGCCTTCCTAACCTCATAGATGGTGGAGCGCCTCTTGAAATCGGTAAGTTTAACACCAAAACAAAATAAGGAGGACATAAGAAATGGCTAATATTATAATGTTTGGCATTCTTGCCGTAGTAATTCTGGGTTCTGCTGTTATGTGTGTCGCTACAAAGCGTATCATGCGTGCAGCCACATTCCTGCTCTTCGTTTTGTTCGGTGTTGCTGGATTGTATTTTATTCTTGATTACACTTTCTTGGGTGCTGCCCAATTGAGTATATATGCTGGTGGCATTACGATGATGTATATCTTTGCTATTCAGCTTGTTAATCGCCGTACACTTCAGGGCTTGGTAGAGCATGTGAAAGGAAGCCGTGCCATTGGCGCTGCTCTTGTAACTCTCGCTGGCTTCCTTACAGTGACTATTGTTCTGCTCAAGAATGAATTCTTGTTCAGAGCATGTGAGGTTGCTGACGAGGAGGTTCCGATGAATGTCATTGGTGAGGCTCTTGTTGGAAGCGAGAAATATCAGTATGTTTTACCGTTTGAGTTCATTTCTGTATTCTTGCTCGCTTGCATTATCGGCGGCATCGTTGTGGCTCGTAAAGAAAAGGAGGATAAATAATTATGGTACCTGTAGAATGTTATTTTGTGCTTAGCGCACTTCTGTTCTTCATCGGCGTTTACGGATTCGTCACTCGTCGTAACTTGATAGCAATGCTTATCTCCATTGAGCTTGTGCTCAATGCTGTAGACATCAATTTCGCTGCCTTTAACAGACTGCTCTTCCCTGGCGAATTCGAGGGCTTCTTCATGACCCTTTTCTCAATGGGCGTAAGTGCGGCAGAAAGTGCAGTGGCTATCGCTATAATTATTAATGTTTACCGTAATTTCCACAGCGATCAGGTGAACAGTATTGAAAACATGAAATATTAATAAGTTATGGATTATACATATTCATTGTTGATACTTCTCTTGCCATTGTTGAGTTTCCTCGTCATTGGCTTGCCCGATTTTGCGGGAAACAAGTATGCATGGTCGCATAAAACAGCCGGTCTTATCGGAACCTGTTCTATTGGATTGGTTACTGTGTTGAGCTATATCACAGCTTTCCAGTATTTCACAGCTCCGCGTTTGGCTGACGGAACTTTTGCGACATTAGTACCATACAATTACACTTGGTTGCCACTCGGTAATCTTCACTTTGATTTAGGTATCCTTCTTGATCCTATTTCTGTGATGATGCTGATTGTCATTTCCACAGTTAGCTTTATGGTGCACATTTATTCATTTGGCTATATGCATGGTGAGAAGGGATTCCAGCGCTATTACGCTTTCTTGTCTCTCTTCACAATGTCAATGCTAGGACTTGTTCTGGCTACCAACATTTTCCAGATGTATATGTTCTGGGAGCTCGTGGGTGTCAGCTCATATCTTTTGATTGGATTCTATTATGGATTGCATGCAGCAGTTCATGCTAGTAAGAAGGCATTTATAGTGACTCGTTTCGCTGATATGTTCTTCTTGATCGGTATTCTCATCTTCGGATATTATACAGGTTCATTTAACTTCTCTTTCACTGGAACTGAAGTTCATATTGCAGAGGGAATGACAGCATTCACAACCTGTGATGCTTCACGTGCTGCAGCCGCAGGAGGTTTTATTCTTCCTACAGCTCTCGTGCTGATGTTTATCGGAGGTGCTGGTAAGTCTGCCATGTTCCCACTTCACATCTGGTTGCCAGATGCTATGGAGGGACCTACACCTGTTTCTGCGCTTATTCATGCTGCGACCATGGTGGTTGCAGGAGTAGTGCAGATTGCTCGTCTGTTCCCTATTTGGATTGAATATGCTCCACAGGCAATGGAAATAGTCGTGTATGTAGGTGCGTTTACTGCTTTCTATGCTGCTGCTGTGGCATGTGCACAGAGTGATATCAAGCGAGTACTTGCATTCTCTACGATTTCTCAGATTGCCTTTATGATGGTGGCACTTGGCGTTTGCTTGCCAGGTCATCATGGTGCTGTTCTCGACAATCATGCTCAGCTTGGATATATGGCATCTCTATTCCATCTCTTCACACATGCTATGTTCAAGGCTTGTCTTTTCTTGGGTGCTGGTTGTATCATTCACGCTGTTCACTCAAACGAGATGTCTGCGATGGGTGGTCTGAAGAAATATATGCCTATTACCCATGCCACATTCTTGATTTCCTGTCTTGCTATCGCGGGTATTCCATTCTTCTCAGGCTTTAGCTCTAAGGATGAGATTATCACTGCATGTTTTGAGCATTCTCAGTTCATCGGTTGGTGGATGACCGGTGTTGCCGCTATGACAGCGTTCTATATGTTCCGTCTTTACTATGGTATTTTCTGGGGTACAGAGAATAAGGAACTTCATGCTCATCACACTCCACACGAGGCTCCGCTGACAATGACCTTCCCATTGATATTCTTGAGTATAATCACCGTCGGCGTTGGTGTCTTCACTACGCTTGGTGGTTTCTTGGATTGGAGCTGGGCAAGCTTCGGTGAGATAGTAAGTGCTGCAGGTACTGCATATACAGTACATTTCGCTCCTCAGGTAGCTATCACTTCCACAGTAATTGCCGTTATTTCAATTGCTCTTGCTACATATATATATAAGGGTGAGAAACAGCCGATTGCTGACAAGTTGTATAAGACATTCCCTCGTCTTCATCGTTGGGCTTACAAACGTTTCTATATGGATGAAGTCTATATGTTTGTCACACATAAGATTTTGTTCCGTTTTGTATCTCGTCCGGTTCAGTGGATTGATGAGCATATCATCAATGGTCTCATTGATTTCAGTGCATGGGGTGCAAACGAAGCTGGCGAGAGTCTCCGTCCTTGGCAGAGTGGTGATGTACGTCAATATGCCGTTTGGTTCCTGACTGGAGCTGTTGCATTAACATTAGTATTACTTAGCATATTATAAGAACGATGAGTATATTAAGTATATTTGTAGTAATCCCAGTTTTGATGTTGCTCGGCCTTTGGGCTGCCCGTGACATCAAGCAGGTCCGTACGGTGATGGTCATAGGATCATCATGTCTGTTGGCAATGTCAATTTGGTTGACATTACATTTCATTGGAGAGCGCGCTGCAGGAAACACTGAAGAGATGATTCTTCAGTCATCTACAGTTTGGTTTGCTCCTCTTCACATCAACTATGCAGTTGGTGTTGACGGTATCTCTGTAGTGATGTTGCTTCTTTCGAGCATCATCGTCTTTACAGGAACTTTCGCTTCGTGGAAATTACAACCTTTGACGAAGGAATTCTTCATGTGGTTTACATTGCTTTCTACTGGAGTTTATGGTTTCTTCATCAGCATCGACCTCTTCACGATGTTCATGTTCTATGAGGTTGCCCTTATTCCTATGTATCTATTGATTGGTTATTGGGGATCAGGAAGAAAAGAATATGCAGCAATGAAGTTGACTCTTATGTTGATGGGTGGATCTGCACTTATCATCTTGGGTCTTGTTGGTATCTATTTCTTTAATGGTGCTTCAACAATGAACATCCTGGAGATTGCTCATAACAATCATATTCCTGATACAGTACAGAATGTTCTGTTCCCATTCGTGTTCATTGGTTTCGGAGTGCTTGGCGCTTTGTTCCCATTCCACACTTGGTCTCCTATCGGTCACGGTTGTGCACCTACTTCTGTGTCAATGCTTCATGCTGGTGTGCTTATGAAACTTGGTGGTTACGGTTGTTTCCGTATTGCCATGTTCCTGCTTCCTCATGCGGCTCAGGATTTGGCTTGGATATTCCTTATCCTTACCACAATTTCTGTAGTATATGGTGCTTTCTCTGCATGTGTACAGACAGACTTGAAGTTTATCAATGCTTATTCTTCAGTCTCTCACTGTGGTCTTGTGCTTTTCGCACTACTCATGATGACAAAGGTATCTTGCACAGGTGCAATACTTCAGATGCTTTCTCATGGTTTGATGACCGCTTTGTTCTTTGCCCTTATCGGTATGATATACGGCAGAACACATACACGTGATATCCGCAAGCTCGGTGGTCTGATGAAGATCATGCCATTCCTTTCAGTAGGATATGTCATTGCAGGTCTTGCCAACCTTGGTTTGCCTGGTTTCTCTGGTTTCATTGCCGAAATGACAATTTTCACAGGTTCATTTGAAAATCCAGACACATTCCATCGTTGCTGTACAATAATTGCAATCACATCAATTGTTGTTACCGCGGTTTATATCTTGCGTACAGTAGGTTTCATCTTGTTTGAGAAAGTCAAGGATGAGCACTATCTCACATTGACAGATGCAACATGGGATGAGCGCTTTGCTGTTTGCTGTTTGATATTCTGTGTTGCAGGTCTTGGATCATTCCCATTGTGGGCTAGCAATGCAATTACAGATGCAGTGACACCAATTCTCCAAGTCGTTAACTTATAATTAATCAGTAGGACAAAATGGATTATAGTCAGTTTTTTAATATGATACCAGAGGCTGGCCTTATTGCAGTGCTGGTAATAGTATTCCTCGCCGATCTTATTCTGAAAGGTGAGAAGAAACATTCTGTGTTGAGCCTGCTGACAGGCGCTCTCTTCATTTGTCAGACAGCTCTCTGCTTCTATGCAGAACCAGCTTCTGTCTTTGGTGGATGCTATGAGTCAACTCAAGCAGCCAATGTTATGAAGATAATTCTTACAGCTGGTGCGTTCATCGTTTTGGTGATGTCACAGTCTTGGCTTGAGCGTGCTGACGTGAAGAACAAGGAAGGTGAATATTATGAACTCATCATTTCAACCCTCTTGGGTATGTATGTGATGATTTCTTCAGGACATTTCCTTATGTTCTTCTTAGGATTGGAAATGGCATCAGTTCCTATGGCATGTCTGGTGGCTTTTGACAAGTTCAAGAAGAACTCAGCTGAGGGCGCTGCCAAGTTTATCCTTACGGCAACATTTTCAAGTGGTGTAATGCTTTATGGTATTTCATTTATCTATGGTGCCGTCGGTACATTGTATTTTGGTGATGTAGCTGCACAAATCAGTGCTTCGCCACTGACAATTCTTGGCTTGGTGTTCTTTTTCAGCGGACTTGGTTTCAAGATTTCTCTTGTTCCATTCCACTTCTGGACTGCTGATACCTATCAGGGTGCACCAACAGCAGTAACTGGTTATCTTAGTGTAGTTTCAAAGGGAGCTGCAGCGTTTGCTCTGATGGCGATTCTTATGAAGGTTTTCGCACCGATGGTTGAGTATTGGGAATATCTTATGTATATAGTAATTCTGCTTACCATCACCATTGCTAACCTCTTTGCTCTCCGTCAGAAGGAGTTGAAACGATTCATGGCATTTAGTTCTATTTCTCAGGCTGGATACATAATGCTTGCTGTAATAGGAAACAGTGCTATGGGTCTTACAGCTCTCATGTACTATGTGTTGATTTATGTTGCAGCCAATATGGCAGTTTTCACTATTATCAATGTTGTAGAGACACGTGGAAATGGCAATACTAAGATGAACTGCTACGATGGGTTCTATGGAACGAATCCAAAACTTTCGTTCTTGATGACCTTGGCTTTGTTCTCTCTTGCAGGTATCCCACCTTTCGCAGGAATGTTCTGTAAGTTCTTCGTGTTCATGGCAGCTGCTGAACAAGGTTCAACATTGGCATACCTTGTTGTATTCATTGCTTTGTTGAACACAGTACCAAGCTTGTACTACTATCTGAAGATTGTGAAGTGCATGTATATCAATCAGACCGAAACACCGTTGCCAACGTTCAAGAGTGATAACAATACTCGTTTTGCTCTTGCACTTTGTACTATAGGCATATTACTGTTTGGAGTTTGTAGCTGTGTTTATGATTGGCTAGCACAAGCAGCAGGAATGTGATTTATTTGATATAATAAAAAATGATGTCAAATTCAATAGTGGATTTGGCATCATTTTTTTTATTGTTTTTTTTTTTGACATATTTTCAATTGTTTATTCATATGTCAAAAAAATACATTACCTTTGCCAACCATTCAGAAATAATTATTTCGAGTTAAACTAGTAAACCTAAAATCCGCAAGCAATCTCAATGGCAATCTCAATTGCAGTAAAGAGCTTGAACACTATGCATCATGATAGTATGAGCGTGAATTTTGTCCGATTTGTGCATACCTTCCCCTTACCCCACAATGCGACTTGAGGCAATACGCAGATTAAAACCATAAGGAACGGACTTTATCCGAATCCAGTTTTGAAAGGTCTTGCATAAGCCCGGTTTTCAGTATAGATATTCAGCACGTATTGCCTTGCTGTCATGATCCACTTGGCAGGTACGGAGATGAAGCTGAAGACAAAAGCCTTTATGCGACTCGTTTCCTTGAGCCCGAAAGCCTTGGTGTCAAGCTTGCTAATGATGGTCTTATAGAAATTGTGTATCAATGCCGTAAGCAGAAGGAATACAGTGTTCTCTGACATGAACGACTTGGGGAGCCTGTTCCAGCCGAATCCGTTGTTCATATCATCGAATATACGCTCTTTGCCCCCACGCTTGTTGTAAAATTCGACGATGTCTCTTGTTGATGAGTCATAATCGTTGGTAAGAATGGATCTGTAGGTGTATTCACCTTCCCACAAGTCAAGCTCTCCATCCATGCGCTTTTGTCTCTGAATGACAAGACGATAGCACTTGCCTTCCCATTTCTCAACAAGAATGGAATTGAGTTCAAACTGGATGCCGTTGATTTCCTCCGTCTTCCATCCCCTCAGTGAAAACAAGTCATCGTAGAGCGAACTGCATCTGTTGGCGCGGATGTAGAAGTGCGTGCAATGCTTCTCTATCTCACTGACAATTTCCTTCGAGCACGAACCACAGTCGGCTCTGAAGCGATTCACACGGATGCTGTTGGCTTCCAGTAGGGCAAAGAATCTCTTGTGGGTCTCAGCCTGATAAAAGCGCACATTTGTGTTGCCATCGCTGTTCTCGACATAGACAATCATGTCACCGATGACATATACGCCAGGTCTGTAGCCGAGGAACTTCTTGTATGTCGGTTTTGCATCATACTTCTCTGTTTCAAGGAACTGATGGTCGAAATCAACATCGTAGGTTTCCACCTCATTCAGTTCACCAGTGGAAACCAAGGCTTTTATAAGCAAGGCGTTGAGCTTGTCTGCCGTATTGAAATCATAGGTCTTGCCCTTATCGGAAGTATATGAGATGTTTTCCTGTGTCAGTTCCTTGATGGCTCTGAGGATGGTATCAGAGCTGCATGTGCGCAAGGTCGGATGATACGAGAGATGACGCATCAGATGCGATGTTACATCCTCCACGCATGAACCGCCACAGAAGTATACGCTCATCAGAGAACGAATAATTTCGCTGTACTGGTATCCGATGATACTGCGGCATCTCTGACCAAGTGTCTGGTCGATAATAGGTGAAAGCATGGAGTCAAATTGCTCCATGATTGAAAAAATTCCTCCAAAAGGTGTGAGTTTTTCAGATTTTATTTGTACCTTTGCCATGTCTTGTTACGATTTACGCTTGTTTTGATTTGCAACACTAAGATAAGTGAAAAATCTGACATGGCAAAATCCTGAGCAACTTTTTGTTGCTCAGGAACTTATAAATAAAGTTAAATCAAAGTGTTGCGGAATTAAGGTAATATACACTATGTATGGTTTTTAGGTTGTTTGTTTGATAAGTGGCAACTTTTTGGGTTTTTTATTTGCTTTTTGTAAATATATGCTTATCTTTGCAAAATACTTATTGACAATATGTAATAGAATACAATAAACCCCAATTTAATAATAAAAACACTTATAATATGATTAAATTAAGAAAACTCACAATATGCCTGTCTATGCTGGCATTGAGTCTGATTACAACAACTGCTTCCGCTGACGAAACGAAGAAGGACAGACTGATATACAGTCTCGATACAGGAATGGGCATTACCGGTGACAGAGGAAATGTTGGAACACCTCTGGACACGGAAGAATTGCCGTATCTGATGCAATAAAGAAATCATGTAACTATTTCTTCTATGAATTAGGAGATAGGCTTGGAATCGATACACTTGCAAAATATGCATATTATTTAGGTCTTGGACACAAAACAGGAATAGAATT
>OJAW01000581.1_pt1 | contig 25185 bp, 24 predicted proteins | sample 1589151 | NCBI WGS metagenome assembly OJAW01 (sample SAMN03283290) | human gut metagenome | biome: human-associated habitat; material: feces | host: Homo sapiens | place: Peru | collected 2012
AACAGAAAAATCATTAAATACAAATATAATAGAAAATCCAAAAACAGGAGATAATGTAGGATTTTATATTGTAACATCAATTGTTTCGATGATTGGAATAGCAGGACTTGGATTATATGGTTATAAAAGAAAACAAGCAAATTAGAAGAAAATTATATTTGGTTATATTAAAAACCCTAGTAACTATTAAAGCTACTAGGGATTTATTTTATTTATTTAATATTTCATAACAATAATCATATACATTTAAATGTTTATTAATTTTTTTATTAATCATTTTATCTTTAAAATCGGTTTCAAAAAGATTAAATAGCATTTCTATTGTAAAATTCTTCTTTTCTTTTTCAGTTAGTTCTAAATTCTTGGCTGAAAAAAATAGTAAATGCTTATATTTAACAAAATTAACAATATTTTTACTATAACTAGAATCTAGTTTATTTAATATTTCTTTTAATAATATAATTATATTTTTAATATTAAAATTGATATAGAAGTTTTTATTTTTTAATAAATAAATTGCTAACATAACTTTATCAATATTACTTAAATTATCATATATATCTATTAAATCAAAACTTTTTTTGTATTATTATCTAATAACGTATTATATCTATTTTTTTGTTTATACTTTTAAAATTCTGTTTTTTTAGAAAAATCAATAATATTAAATATTGATTTTTTCCCTTATTTTATGGGCTATAAGCAACTTTTCTTAATTGCTACCTGTGTCTTTATTATATTCATCCAACTCTTTGTCTCATACCACCAGATAGATTTTTGGGGTATTTATTTATGAATTCTGATAGTCCATATGTATTTAGTAAGTTTAAGACATAGTCTTTATCTTCTTGGGTTATTTTTTTGTTTATTTTTATTCCTAAAAGACAGTTTTCTAGTATTGTTAGGTGATCAAATAAACAGTCTTGTTGAAACATATAACCTATTTTTATATTATTATTTAAAAATTTTATTGTTCCGTTAGTTTTATTTTCTAAATTTGCTAATATTGATAATAATGTAGATTTACCACATCCAGATGGTCCAACAATAGCAATAAAATCTTTTTGATATAAATCAAAAGATATGTCTTTTATTGCGGGAACTTCACCTGAATTAGATAGATAATTTTTTTTTAGATTTTTAACTTCTAGTAGTTTATTCATAGTCTTTAAAGTATTCACTAAATATTAAATCTTTATATTCTACATATTTATCTAGTTCGTTTGATGCAATCATTATATCTTGGATATGTTTAAATTCTTGTTCGTTAATTGTTATGTTTTCTCTCCAGGCATCACCGTCTTTATATCTTTTTACTATTTTTACTAAATCGTTCATTGCTGTATCTGGGAAGAAATCTATTATGCATTTTGCTATTTCTTCGGGGGTATTATCTTCAACGAATTTTAATCCTTTATCAATTGCTTTGGTAAAACTTTTGATTGTTTCTTTGTTATTTTCTATGTAACTTTTTCTAGCGTTATAAGCGGTGTATGGTACTTCACCACCTAGTTCACCAATATATGCGACAACATAACCATATCCGTTTTGTTCTACAGATAGAGCATTTGGTTCAAATAGGGTTACAAAGTCACCAGTTCCTCCGATAAATGCTCCTTGCATTGCGGAAAAGGCAATTGATGTATCGATATTTAAATCTTTATTAGGGTCGATGCCATTTTCTCTTAAGGCCCATTCAAAGGTCATTTCTGGCATACCTCCTTGTCTTCCTCCGATTACGTTTTTACCTTTTAGGTCTTTTAATGTAAAGTTATCATATTTTTTTCTTGATACTAGGAATGAACCATCTCTTTTGGTTAATCCTGCGAATGTTTTAACGTAGTCTTTTTCACCACCATTATAGACATATATTGTTGCTTCGGTTCCTGAAAATCCGATATCAACATCACCTGACAATACTGCTGACATAACAGCATCTGCTCCACTAGTTAGAACTAATTCTATATTTAATCCTTCTTCTTCGAAGTAACCTTTATTTAATGCTACATATTGGGGAGCATAAAATATGGTATGTGCTACTTCTGCTAAAGTAACTTTTTTTAGGTTTGTTTCTTTTTCTTTTGTTAATATACTAAATATAGCAATTATTAATACTATAAATAGTAATATTATTACTAATTTATATTTTTTCATATTACCTCCTTATCAGTTTTATTATATTCTAAAGTGAAAAAAATGTTATTGTGTTAATTTACTTCTTGGTTAATAGATGTTATAATAGTTTAGTATTTAAAATGAGGTGGTAAAATGAATATAGACAGTTTAAATGAAATGCAAAGACAAGCGGTTTTACATATAAATGGTCCAATGTTGGTTTTAGCGGGTGCTGGATCTGGAAAGACAAAGGTTCTTACTAATAGAATTGTTAATTTGATTAATAATGATGTTAGTCCAGCATCTATTTTGGCAATTACTTTTACTAATAAGGCTGCAAAGGAAATGAAGGATAGGGTATTTGGTTTAATTGGTAATGATGCTTATAGTATACAGATTTCTACTTTTCATTCTTTAGGTTTAAAAATTCTTAAGGAAAATTATGAAAAGTTAGGGTATGATAAGAATTTTATAATTATTGATAGTGATGATGCGCTTACTGTTGTTAAGAAGATTATGAAAGATATGAATATGAGTCCGCAGTATTATAACGCTAAAAATATTAGAAATAAGATTAGTTCTGCGAAAAATGAATTAATGGATGTGGTATCTTTTTCTAATATGGAATATGATAAGCAAATTGTTAAGGTATATGAAAAATATTTGGAAAAGTTAAAATTTAATAATAGTGTTGATTTTGATGATTTATTGATTTTGCCTATTAAGTTATTTAGGGAATATCCTGAGGTTCTTAATAGTTATCAAGAGAGATATAAGTATTTGCTTATTGATGAGTATCAAGATACTAATGAATGTCAATATATATTGAGTAAGATGTTATCTAATAAATATAAGAATATATTTGTAGTTGGAGATAATGATCAAGCAATTTATGCTTTTAGGGGTGCTAATTATAAAAATATTTTAAATTTTGAAAAGGATTATCCGAATTGTAAGACTATTCTTTTGGAGGAAAATTATAGGTCTACTAAAAATATTTTGAATGCTGCAAATTCGGTTATTAAAAATAATAAACTTCGTAAGGATAAGAATTTGTGGAGTAATAATGATGAGGGTAGTTTAATTAAGTATGTTAGAACTGATAATGAAAAAGAAGAAGCAGGTTATGTTGGTAAGGAAATTAAAAGATTAGTTTCTCAAGGATGTAAGTATGAGGATATTGCAGTTTTATATAGAACTAACGCTCAATCTAGAACTATTGAAGAAGAAATGTTAAAGAGTAATATTCCTTATAGGATTATTGGTAGTTTTTATTTCTATAATAGAAAGGAAATAAAGGATTTGTTATGTTATTTGAGACTTATTAATAATCAAAAAGATGATGTTAGTTTGCTTAGGGTAATTAATGTTCCAAAGAGAAAAATTGGAGAAAAGACAATAGATAATATTACTAATGTTGCTAATATTAATGGTACTAGTTTATTTGAGGCAATTACTGATGGTAAAGAACTAGCGTTTAAGAATTTAATTTTATCTTTAAAGGAAAAGTGTGAGAATTTATCTTTGACAGAAATGGTAGATTTAGTTTTAGATGAAAGTGGTTTGAAACAAGAACTTGTTAATGAAAAGACTTTAGATAGTGAGATTAGGTTAGAAAATTTAGAGGAATTTAAGTCTATTACTAAAAATTATGAAGAGGAATATGGTGTAATATCTTTAGATGATTTTTTAAATGAAATAAGTTTAGTTAGTGATATGAGCGAACATCAAGATGGTAATAACAAGGTAAGTTTAATGACAGTTCATTCAGTTAAGGGTCTTGAGTTTGATAATGTATTTGTTGTTGGTATGGAAGAAGGAATATTTCCTCATTATAATTCGATTAATGAAGGAACTAATTCAGCAATTGAGGAAGAAAGAAGATTATGTTATGTAGCAATAACAAGAGCAAAGAAAAATTTATGGTTACTTAATGCTAAGAGAAGGATGTTATTTGGTAATACACAGGTTAATCCTGCTTCAAGATTTATTGAAGAAATTGATCCAAAATATTTAGATACTGAAAAGAAGACAACTAATTTATTAAATAATATTAAAAAGGTAGTAAAAGAAAATATGTTTAATAATGATGAAGTTGATTTTGAGGTTGGTGAACTTATTAATCATACGGAATATGGAAATGGTGTTATTGTGTCTGTTGATAAGTCTATTATTACTGTTGCGTTTCCTCATCCATATGGTATTAAAAAATTAATGAAAAAACATAAGAGTATAAGTAAGGTAACAGTTAATAATTAATTACATATAATGTATTAGGGGGAATATATGGATTACTTGATGTTAGTTAATAAGACTAATAGTTTATTTTCAGGTTATGTACCCGATGATTTGACTTTGGTATCTAGTAAATATAAGGATAATATTAAACTAGATAGAGTTACTTATGAAAATTTTTTAAAAATGCAAGAAGATGCTAGTAAATATGGATATGAAATTGATATAATGAGTGGTTATAGAGATTATTTGTATCAAGAAAAGATTTATAATAAACTTGTTTATGAAAAGGGATTTAACTATGCTATTAGTAGAATTGCTAAGGCTGGTTGTTCGGAACATCAAACTGGTCTTGCAATTGATATTTGCGTATATAGAGATGGAAAATGTTATATTGAGAGTGAAATAAGTGATTTTGTGGAAACTAAATGGGTTCATCAGAATTGTTATAAATATGGTTTTATTTTAAGATATCCACTTGATAAGGAAGATATTACTAAATATAGTTATGAACCTTGGCATTTAAGATATGTTGGAAGTGATGTAGCAAGAGATATTTATAATAGAGATATAACTTTAGAAGAGTATTTGGGTAAATATTAATATATTTAATAATTAAGTAAAGTTAGTGTAAAAATGATAGAAACGTATTTTAAAGTATGTTTCTTTTTGTTATAATATTAAATGGGGAAGTGTCGATATGAGAAATATTTATGATTTAACTAAAGATGAATTTGAGGATTATTTTGTTAGTATTGGAGATAAAAAATATAGAGCAGTACAGTTATATGAATCTTTATATAAAAAAAGAGTTAAAAATATTGATGAAATAAGTAATATTGGGAATAATATTAAGGAAAAGTTAAAGAGTGATTTTGATTTTTATAAAATTAAATTATTAGTTAAACAAGAAGATGATTTAGTTAAGAAATATTTATTTGAATTATCTGATGGTGAAAGAATTGAATCTGTGGTTATGTTTCACGATTATGGTATTAGTATTTGTGTTAGTTCACAGGTAGGATGCAATATGGGGTGTGCTTTTTGTGAGAGTGGTAGGCTTAAGAAAAGAAGAAATTTATATGCTTATGAAATTGTGGAACAGTTATTATTAATTGAAGAAGATATTAAGGATAGAATTACTCATATTGTGGTTATGGGTATTGGTGAACCTTTTGATAATTATGATAATGTTATGAGATTTATTCGTATTGTTAATGATCCAAAGGGAATTGATATTGGAAGTAGGCATATTACTATTTCTACTTGTGGTGTTATTCCTGGGATTAATAGATTTATGAATGAAAAGGGACAGGTTAATTTAGCAATTAGTTTACATGCTCCGAATGATGAGATAAGAAATAAGATTATGCCAATTAGTAAGGCATATAAGTTATCTGAATTAATTTCTGTTATTAAGAAATATATCGCTGTTACTAATCGTAGGGTAACTTTTGAGTATATAATGCTTGAGGGAATTAATGATAGTGATGAGTGTGCGATAGAGTTATCTAGGTTACTTAAGGGAATTAATTGTTATGTTAATTTAATTCCTTATAATGAAACTGAAAATATTGAGTTTAAAAGAACAAAAAATTCGCAAATTATGAGATTTTATGATATACTAAAGAAAAATAAGATAGGTGTTACAGTAAGAAGGGAATTTGGTTCAAAGGTTGATGCTGCTTGTGGTCAACTTAGGGCGAATCAAGATTTATAGAGGTGAAATATGCAAACATTTTATTTAACTGATCCAGGAAAGGTTAGAAGTCATAATGAGGATAGTGTAACAATACTTAAGAATAATAATAATGAGTATTTGCTTGCAGTTGCTGATGGTATGGGAGGACATAAGGCTGGAGAAGTTGCTAGTGATATTGCTATTAGGTGTTTAACTGATAGTTTTAATGGTATTTCTTCTTTTAATGGTAAAAATAATGCAATTGAATGGTTAAGAAATATTGTTACAGAAATAAATAAGCAAATATTTGAATATACTGATAATAATCCAGATAGTAAGGGTATGGGAACTACTTTGGTTGTTGCTATTAAGAGTGATGATTATGTTTTATTTGGTAATATTGGAGATAGTTCTGGATATGTGTATAAAAATGATAAGTTATATAAGGTTACAAAGGATCATACTTTGGTTAATTTACTTGTTGCAACTGGTGAGTTAACGGCAGAAGAAGCAAAATATCATCCTAGAAAGAATGTTTTAATGCGTGCTTTAGGGGCAAATGATCCAATTGAAATTGATATATTTGATGTTGATACTTCGGTTAAGGGTATATTTTTATGTAGTGATGGGCTAACTAATATGTTAACTGAGGAACAAATTGAAAAAATATTAAATAGTAATTTATCTATTGAAGATACACTTGCTAAGTTGATTAGAAAAGCAAATAGTCGTGGGGGAAATGACAATATTACGGTTGCTTATTTAAAAAAGGAAAGTGGTGAATTATAATGCTATCTAGTGGTCAAAAAATTGGTGGTCGTTATGAAATCGTTAAATCTATTGGCGAAGGTGGTATGGCGAATGTTTATCTTGCCAAGGATACTATTTTAGATCGAAAAGTAGCAATTAAGGTATTACGTGGAGATTTATCTAATGATGAAAAGTTTATTAGGAGATTTGAAAGGGAAGCGTTATCTGTTTCTAATTTATCACATCCTAATATTGTGGAAGTTTATGATGTTGGTGAGGAAGAAGGACAACATTATATTGTAATGGAATATATTGAAGGTAAGACTTTGAAACAATTACTTCAGAAAAGGGGTACTCTTACTTTGAGTGAAGTTATTGATATAATGAATCAACTTACTGATGGTCTTGCTCACGCACACGATGCTTATATAATTCATAGGGATATTAAACCTCAAAATATTATGATTGAAGATGATGGGCTTGTTAAGATAACTGATTTTGGTATTGCTATGGCACTTAATGCTACTCAACTTACGCAAACTAATTCGGTTATGGGGAGCGTTCATTATTTACCTCCGGAACAAGCAAATGGTAAGACTTCAACTATGAAGAGTGATATTTATTCACTTGGTATTTTGATGTATGAACTTCTTACTGGTAGTGTTCCTTTTAAGGGAGATAATGCTGTTGAAATTGCTTTAAAACATCTTAAGGAAAAGATTCCTAGTATTCGTAGGCAAAATCCTACGATACCTCAAAGTGTGGAAAATATTGTTTTAAAGGCAACTGCTAAAAATCCTAAAAATAGATATGATTCAGTTCGTGAAATGCATGAGGATTTACTTACTTGTATGAATGAAGACAGATTAAATGAAAAGAAATATGTTTATAAATATCCAGAAAATGATATTGATGATACAAAGGTAGTAAATGAAATAAAGAAACCTAAACCTGATATTGATGTTCCTGATAATATTAATGAAATAAAGGAACAAAAGAATGAAGATACTAAAGAATATGTTGTTACTAAAAGGGAAAAATATAAGGTACCAATTATTCTTGCTTCGATTTTTGTTGGATTACTTATAATTGGTGGAGTATTGTTTGCACTTATTAATGGTGTTAATGGAGAAAATACTGATGTTAAGGTTCCTAATGTATACAATTTAACTTTAGATGAGGCAATTGAAAAATTAGAGGCAAAGGGATTTAGTTATACAACGGAAACTGATAATAGTGAAACTGTTGAGAGTGGTAATGTTATTAGGACTAAACCTGCAGCTGGTTCGACTAGAAAAAAAGGTAGTACAATTATTATTGTTGAATCTTTGGGTAGTAAATCTATTGTTTTAGAGGATTATACTGGTAAGAATTATCAAGAAGTAAAGGCAAAACTTGAATTACAAGGTATTAAGGTTTTAATAGAAAAGAAATCTGTTGAAAATGTTAGTGATTATGAAGGTAAGGAAGATATAATTATTTCTCAATCTCCAGAATTTGTTAAAGATAGTGAAAAGGAAGTTAAGTTAGAAAAGGGAGATGAAATAACATTATACATTCCTGATGTTGCGGAAACTTATCCTGATATGGTAAGTGAAGGTTGGACTTTATCTGATGCTGAAGCATTTGCTAAGGAATATGGTATTACTTTAGATGTTACTAATGTGGAAACTGATGAATATGAAGAAGGTAAGATTATTTATCAAAGTAGGGGTGTTGGAGATAGGATTATTAAGAATGTAACTTTAAGAATAAAGGTTGCTATTCCTAAAAAAAACCCAATTGATGATATTATTCCTAGTGATAATACTGATAATAATAATGATACAAATGATTAGGGAGTTTATATGGTAGGAAGAATTATTAAGAATATTAGTAATGATTATGTTGTTAAATCTGATAATACATTATATTGTTGTAAACCAAGGGGAAAGTTTAGGAAAGATAATATTGTTCCTTTGGTTGGAGATATTGTGGAATTTGATGCAGATAATAATTATATAATAGATATAAAAAAGAGAAAGAATTCTTTGGTTAGACCTAGTGTTGCTAATATTGATAATGCAATTATTGTTACTTCGGTTAAACCTAGACTTGATACTAATTTATTAGATAAACTGTTGGTTATTGCTAGTTATAATAATATTAAACCTGTTATTTGTTTTACTAAGTTAGATTTGCTTAATGATAGTGAGTTAGTAGAAATTAAAAAGATTATTAATTATTATAATAGTATTGGTTATGTTGCCTTAATAAATACGGAAATAGATAAGTTTAAGGAAATATTTGATGGTAAACTTAATGTATTTGTAGGACAGTCTGGTGCGGGAAAGAGTAGTTTATTAAATAAGTTAGATAGTAATTTAGAACTTAAGACTAATGAGATATCTAAAGCATTAGGTAGAGGTAAACATACTACTAGACATACTGAACTTTATGAATTATTTGGTGGTTTAGTAGTAGATACTCCAGGTTTTTCTTCACTTGATTTGACTGGTTTATCTAATATGGATATTAGGGATAATATGATAGAGATGTTTGATAATTTAGATAAATGTAAATATCGTGATTGTATGCATATTAAGGAAGATAATTGCTATGTTAAAGAGTTAGTTAATGATGGTGTTATATTAAAATCTAGGTATGAAAACTATTTATCGTTTGTTAGAAAGTAGTGATTTTATGGAAATTTCGGTATCAATTCTTAATTCTGGTGATAGGGTTAGTGATGTTAAAAAATTAAATAATACTAGTTGTGATTATATTCATATTGATGTAATGGATGGGATATTTGTTCCTCCGTTAGAGTTTTCTATACCTGAAGTTATGGATATTATAAATAATAGTAATAAGAAGATAGATATTCATTTGATGTGTGATAATCCAATTAGTTATGTTAGAGAATTAGTTGGTTATGATATACATAATATTACTATTCATAGGGAAATAAGTAATGATATTAATGAGGTAATTGAGGTTATTAAGAAACATAATATTAAGGTTGGTATGTCTATTAAGCCTAATACTGATATTAAGGAAATTATGGATTATCTTGATTATCTTGATTTAATACTTATAATGAGTGTTGAACCTGGTTATGGGGGACAAAGTTTTATTATGAGTAGTTTAGATAAGGTAAGGGAATTAAGAAGGATAATTAATGATAGAAATTTAGATATTAAAATTGAAATTGATGGTGGAGTTAAGGATACTAATATAGCACTTATTAAGGATGCTGGTGTAGATATATCTGTTGTTGGTTCTTATATAACGAAATCTGATAATTTTGAGGAATGTATAGAGAAATTGCAATAAATTTCTTTTTTCTTGTATATTTTTAAAAAATATATATAATATTTATTGGTGATTTTATGTTAGTTTATAGAATATGTAATAATAAGGAACTTGATATTATTTTAAAAGAAAGGAATTTTAGTAATATTGGTTCAGTTAGAAAAAGGGAAAGGGTAGAAATTGCTAATACACATAAGTATATTGTTGGTATTAGATATACGCATTTTTTTGGGGATATGGAATCTGTTTATCGTATAAATAAGAGTGTTAATTATGCGGTTTGTACTTATGATATTCCGGAAGAATTATTAAATAAGTATTATGGTGCTGGTAGGTATCTTATAAATAAAGATGATTTTGGTTGGATTACTGAGTATGCAATTCCTAGTGAAATGATAGAGTTTGATTATTTAAAAGATATTTTATTGATATCTGAAATATGTGATAATGATGTTAAGTTTGAGAGAATATACTCTAAAAAGAAAATAAAAAAAATATAGATTTCTCTATATTATTTATTTATGCCATATATTTTTTAATTGTTCTTGCTTCTCTTGCACTTGTTTTGATTTTTACTCCATCAACAGTTACTGTTTGTAAGTTAACTTTTTGTGGATGTTTTGTCACTTTTAAACAATTTGGTCTATTGTTTGCAAAGTTAGTTTTTTTATCTGTAATTTTTACTGCCATATTATCCCTCCTCAAATTAAACGCATTAAAAATATAACATAAATTTGTGTATAAGTCAAGAAATTACTTAATTATTCTTATTTTTTATGAATTCTTTTAGTATTTTGATGGTTGCTCTTTTTTCTATTCTTGATACGTAACTACGTGATATGCCTAATTCTTTTGCTATTTCTTTTTGAGTTATTTCGTCATTTCCATCTAATCCGTATCTTTTAATTAGTATTTCTTTTTCTCTTTTGGTTAGTTTGTTAATGTATTTTTTTAGTAATTCTATGTTATTGTTTTTATGTATTTTATCAAGAAAATCTGGGTCTGGTGTTTTTAGTACGTCTAATATGGTTATTTTGTTTCCTTCTTTATCATAACTTATTCCGTCATAGATACTGATATTTTTTGAATTCTTTTTATCACTTCTAAAATGCATTAATATTTCATTTTCGGAGCATTTTGCGGCATATGTAGTTAATTTTACATTTTTGTTTTTAGAATATGTATCTATTCCTTTGATTAAGCCTACTGTTCCTATTCCTATTAAGTCGTCAACATCATTAGTGTTAGATTCAAATTTTTTTACTATATGTGCTACTAATCTTAAGTTATGTTCGATTAATTTATTTCTTGCTTCTTTGTCACCATTTAACATTTTTTCTATATAGATATCTTCTTCTTCTTTGGATAAGGGGTCAGGAAAGACGTTATTTGAATATGAACCTGTAAAAAATGATAGGTTACTGGTTATAAAATTTAAAATATTTATTAACATATTACCTCCATTTAATAATATGATTAGGTAAATAAATATATTAGTTTAATTGACTTTTTATGTTTGAGTGTGATATTATATAGATATAAATGATATGAATTACGAGATTTTTTTATTTTATCTTGTTTGTTTAGAATTAGATAGGGGAGTGTTATATGGATATTTTTGTTCCTGATATGTATCAAAAGAGTATATATTCAATTAATTATGAGAAGTTATTAGATAGTGGTATTAAATGTTTGTTATTTGATTTAGATAATACTTGTGTTCCGTATGTTGAAAAGGTTCCTAGTAAGAAACTTATTTCTTTATTTGATTCTTTAAAGGATATGGGATTTAAGGTTATTATTTTTTCTAATGCTTCAAAGAAGAGATTAGAACCTTTTAAGAATGAATTGCTTGTTGATTGTTCTTATTCTTCGAAGAAACCTAGTAAGAGAAAATTCTTGAAGGTACTTAAGATGTTTAATTTTGATTTGTCGGAGGTTGCTATTATTGGGGACCAGTTATTTACTGATATTTTTGGGGGTAATAGGATAGGTATTAAGACTATTTTGGTTAATCCTATGTCTGATAAGGATATGCCTATTACTAAGATATTTAGATTTTTAGAAAAGATACAATATAGGAAAATGAGTAAGAGAGGAATTTTAATTTTGGGTAAGTATTATGAGTAAGAAATGTATTGGTTGTGGAAGTGTTTTACAGGATTATGATTCTTCGTTGGAGGGATATACTACTGATATTAATAATAGTTTATGTTTGAGATGTTTTAGGATAAAAAATTATAATGAATATAAGGTTACTACTAGAAATAATGATGATTATATAAAAATTATTAATTCGATTAATGATGATGATTTGGTTGTTTATATTACTAGTTTATTTGATATTAGACTTGATTATATAGATAGTTTTAAGAATGTTATTGTTGTTTTGAGTAAGAGAGATATTCTTCCTAAAAGTGTTAAGGATTATAAGTTAGTGGATTATATTAAAAAGAGATATGATAATTGTTTAGATGTTTTGGTTATTAGTAGTATTAAGAATTATAATTTAGATAATTTATTTGATTTAATAAAGAGATATAATAAGAATAATAATGTATATTTTATAGGTAATACTAATAGTGGTAAGTCTACTTTGGTTAATAAGTTAATTAAGAATTATGGTAATAATGATATGGAAATTACTACTAGTTTGTATCCTTCGACTACTTTAGATAAGATATATATTAATGTTTGTGGTATTAATTTTATTGATACTCCGGGTTTGATTAATGAAAAGAGTATAATTAATTATATTGATAATAAGACTTTAAAGAGAATTAATCCAAAAAAGGAAATAAAACCTAGAACTTATCAATTAAATGGTAAGGGTAGTTTTGTTATTGATAATTTAGTTAGAATAGATTATGAGACTATTGAGAGTAGTATGACTATATATATTGCTAATGGTATTAATATTAATTTTATTGGTAAGAGTAATGATAGTATGTTAGATTTATGTGAATATAAGTTTGATTTGGAAAGTGATAAGGATATTGTTATTAGTGATTTATGTTTTATTAAGTTTACTAATAATATTAGTTTACGTTTATATACTTATAGCGATGTTCTTATTTATGAGAGAGATAATATGATTTAGTATTGTCTTTTTTGTTATTTTATGCTAGAATATTTGCTTGAAAAGAGGGGGATAATATGATGGTTAAGAGTATTTCAAATGAAAAGTTAGATAAATTAGAAAAGTTAGATTTATCTAAAAGGGTTTTTAATACTGAAGCGGTTATGTATTCTTTTGATAAGGATAAGGTATTAAAGAGATTTTATAATAATGAGGGAACTGTATTTAGTAATAAGTTATTTACTATTAATGAACTTATTGATAAGAAAGATGTTATAGGTATTAGGGAACTTGTTATGCCTGATAGGTTAGTTACTGTTGATAAGAGGGTTATTGGTTATTTGATGCCTTATGTTAAGGGAATTAATTTTCGTGATGTAATTGAAGATGATTATTTTTCTGTTAGTGATAAGCTTAATTATTTGAAGCAAATTGGAATTATTTTAGAGAGAATGAAGAATGTTCGTAATACTACTAATATTAATGATTTTTATTTGAATGATTTACACGAAAGTAATTTTATGTTAAATAGTGATACTAATAGTATTAATGTAGTGGATATGGATAGTTGTAAGATTAATGGTAATTTGCCTTTTGTTTCTAAATATTTATCTACGGTTGGTAATTTGGTTTATTTTTCTAAATACGAGCAAATTAATCAGGGTTTTTTAGCTGGTGGTTGTTTTAAACCTAGTGAGAATACGGATTTGTTCTGTTATACGATTATGATATTAAATTATATATTTGGTATTGATGTTAATAGGTTATCAATTCACGAGTTTTATGCTTGTATGGAATATTTATATAAACAAGGTATTTCTGATGATTTGGTTAGTAAGTTATGTTATATTTATACGGAAGTAGATAATATTAATTTATATGAGTATTTGGAAGAATTTAAGTATGTTGTTCCTAAATGTCGTAGTTATCTTAAGGGAAATAAATAGTATGTTTGATATATACTATTTTCTTTATGGAAAACGCAAACAAATGTACGATAAACTATTGACAGTGAATAACATTTATATTATAATTTAGATACGTAGTGTGGTGATAAAATGAATTTGGATAATATTAATGTAATTGCTTTAGCATACTTGGGAGATGCTGTTTATGAATTATATATTAGGGAAAAGTTAATTAATGAGGGAATGATTAAGGTTGATGATTTACAAAAAGAAGCGATTAATTATGTTTCGGCGAAATCACAAGTTAGAATATTAGATGAATTAATTAGTGATAATAGGTTATTTGAAGATGAAATAGATGTTGTTAAAAGGGGAAGAAATTATAAAAGAAATATTCATCCAAAGAATACTGATATTGTTACTTATAAGAAATCGACTGGTTTTGAGGCACTTATTGGTTATTTATATTTAAAGGATAAGAAGAGGCTTAATGATATATTAGAATTTATTGAGGTGAAATAATGTATATATATGGAAAGAATGTTTTGAAAGAGAAACTTAATAGTAATGAAAAGATTAATAAGGTTTTTTTATCTGAAAAATTTAAGGATTATGAAATAATTAAGCTATTAAAGGAAAAGAAAGTAAAGGTTAATTATGTTCCTGTTTCTTTTTTGGATAGAAAGGTGGATGGTCTTCATCAAGGAGTGGTTATGGAAGTTGATGAGGAAAAGACATATTCTTTAGATGAGGTTATTTCTAATATAGATAAGGAATATCCTTTGCTTGTTATGTTAGACCATTTGGAAGATCCTCATAATTTTGGGGCAATTATTAGAACTTGTGAAGCATTAGGAGTAGATGGAATTATTATTCCTAATGATAGGAGTGTATCTATTAATTCAACGGTTGTTAAGACTTCGGCAGGTGCAATATCTCATATGAAAATTATTAGGGTTGCTAATTTAACTGCTTCGATTAATAAATTAAAGGGTAATGGATACTGGATTATTGGTACTGATATGGAAGGTGAAGATTATACTAAAATTGATTATAAAATGCCTATTTGTTTAGTTATTGGTAATGAGGGACGAGGTATTTCTAAGATAGTTAATGATAATTGTGATTATATTGCTACGATACCTATGGTTGGTAAGGTTAATAGTTTGAATGCTTCGGTTAGTTGTGCTATTATTTTATCTAGAATTGTTAGTTCTAGAGGTATTTAATGGAATATAATGATTTTGAACTTGTATCTTTAGCACAGGAAAATAATGAGGAAGCAATAGAGATTTTATATAAGAAGTATAATGATTTAATACAAAGAAAGGCAAAGAGGGTGCTTAGGATTTTAAAAGGAAGTGGTATTGAACTATCTGATATTATTCAGGAAGCATTAATTGGTTTTGATGAGGCAATTAGGAAATTTAATCAGAATGATGATACGATATTTTCTACTTTTGCTATTATATGTATTGATGGGAGAATAAAAACTTTTATTTTGAAACAGAATAGGGGTAAATATAGATTTTTAAATGAAGCAGTTAATTTTGAGAATAGAGATAATGAATGTAATTTATTAGATTTACTTAGTGATAATGTTACTCCGGAATCTTTGTTATTTAATGATGTTAGTGAAAGTGAGATTTATATCAAGATTAAAAATGGGTTAACTGGTTTTGAAGATGTTGTTTTTGAACTTAAGATACAGGGATATGAATATAAGGAAATTGCAAATATCTTAGATATTGATAGTAAGGATATTTATAATGCAATTAATAGAATAAGAATTAAAACTAAAAAAATATTGGGTATGTAATATTTACCAGTAGTTTTTTTGGTTTGTTATGTTATAATACTTAACTTGAAAGAAGTGATTTTATGGATAAAATTGTAATAAAAAATGCTAGAGTTAATAATTTAAAAAATGTTAGTATTGAGATACCTAAAAATAAATTAGTAGTTATGACAGGGGTATCTGGTTCTGGAAAGAGTAGTTTAGCGTTTGATACGATATATGCGGAAGGACAAAGAAGATATGTTGAGAGTTTGTCTTCTTATGCTAGACAATTTTTAGGTAATACTGAAAAACCTGATGTGGATTCAATTGAGGGTTTATCTCCATCGATTAGTATAGACCAAAAGACAACAAATAAAAATCCTAGAAGTACGGTTGGTACTGTTACGGAAATATATGATTATTTGAGACTTTTGTTTGCTAGGGTAGGTGTTCCTTATTGTCCTATTCATAATATTCCAATTAGTTCTCAAAGTATTGAAGAAATGACTAATAAGATTTTGGAACTTCCTGAATCTACGAAGATTATGGTTATGTCTCCGGTAATTAAGGGAGAAAAGGGAACTCATAAGGATACTTTTGAAAAATTAAGAAAAGAAGGTTATGTTAGGGTTAAGGTTGATGATGAGGTTAAGGATTTAACTGATGAACTTGAACTAGAAAAAAATAAGAAACATAATATTTCTGTTGTTGTTGATAGATTAGTTATTAAGAGTGATATTAGGTCAAGGTTATTTTCTTCACTAGAGACTGCGACTAATTTAAGTGGTGGTAAAGTAATAATTGATGTTATTGGTGGAGAAGAAATGTTACTTAGTGAGAAGTTTGCTTGTCCTTATTGTGATTATTCTTTGGAAGAGTTGGAACCTAGAATATTTTCTTTTAATGCTCCATATGGTGCTTGTCCTGATTGTAAGGGTCTTGGTATTAAGTATAAGATAGATGTTGATTTAGTTATTCCAAATAAAAATTTATCTATTAATGAAGGGGCAATTGCGTCGATTAATGTTGATGAATCTAATAATATTACTATGACACAATTAAATACTGTTAGTAAGAAATATGATATTGATTTAGATATGCCTGTTAAGAATTTGCCTAAAGATAAGTTAGATATTATTTTATATGGGTCTAGTGAAGCAATAGAATTTAATTATGTTAGTAAGAATGGTAATACTAGAAATACTACTGATTATTATGAAGGAATAATTAATAATTTAGAAAGAAGATATATTGAAACAAAAAGTTCTTGGATTAGAGAATGGATAGAAAGATATATGAATGAAGTAGAATGTCCTACTTGTCACGGTGCTAGATTACAAGATAGTGTTTTATCTGTTTTAGTTGGTAAAAAGAATATTTATGAAGTTACTAATTTATCTATTGTTGAATTAAAGAAATTTATTAATAATATTAAATTATCAAAGGAACAAGAAGAGATATCTGGGACAATAGTTAAGGAAATTAATTCTAGATTAGACTTTTTAATTAATGTTGGACTTGATTATTTGACTTTAAGTAGGTCTGCGGGTACTTTATCTGGTGGGGAATCTCAAAGAATTAGACTTGCTACTCAAATTGGTTCAAGGTTAACTGGGGTATTATATGTTTTAGATGAACCTTCGATAGGTCTTCATCAAAGAGATAATGAAAAGTTAATTAAGTCTTTACTTGAAATGAGAGATTTGGGTAATTCTTTAATTGTTGTAGAACACGATATTGATACAATGCTTGCTGCTGATTATTTAATTGATGTTGGTCCATATGCTGGGGATAATGGGGGAAGAATTGTTGCTAAAGGTACTCCACAAGAAGTAATGGCAAATAAGAATAGTTTAACTGGTAAGTATTTGACTGGTGAATTAAAAATTGAAGTTCCTAAAACAAGAAGAAAGGGTAATAAAAAGTTTCTTGAAATAAAGGGAGCAAAGGAAAATAATTTAAAGAATATTAATGTTAAGATACCTTTGGGGACATTTACTTGTGTAACTGGTGTATCTGGTTCTGGAAAGAGTAGTTTAGTTAATGAAATTTTATACAAAGCAGTTGCAGTTAATGTATATGGTTCAAAATTAAAACCTGGTAAATATAAAGAAATTAAAGGTCTTGATAATATTGATAAGGTAGTTCAAATAACTCAAGCACCAATAGGTAGAACTCCAAGAAGTAATCCTGCGACATATGTTGGTTTATTTGATGATATTAGAGATGTTTTTGCTAATACTAAAGAAGCAAAGATTAGAGGATATGATAAGGGTAGATTTAGTTTTAATGTTAAAGGTGGAAGATGTGAAGCGTGTTGGGGGGATGGCGTTAAAAAGATAGAAATGCACTTTTTACCTGATGTTTATGTTCCTTGTGAAGTTTGTAATGGTACTAGATATAATAGTGATACTTTGGAAATTAAATATAAAGAAAAGAATATTTATGAAGTATTAGAAATGCGTGTTGATGAAGCAATGTCATTTTTTGAAAATCATCCAAAGGTTATGAATAAATTACAAATACTTCACGATGTTGGTCTTGGCTATGTTAAACTAGGTCAAATTGCTCCGACATTATCTGGTGGTGAAGCAGCAAGAGTTAAACTCGCTAAAGAATTACAAAAGAAACCTACTGGTAAATCTTTATTTATACTAGATGAACCTACAACGGGATTACATTCAGACGATATTAAAAAACTATTAGTTATATTAGAAAGAATTGTTGATAATGGTGATACTGTTTTGGTTATAGAACATAATTTAGATGTTATTAAAGTAGCGGATTATATTATTGATTTAGGTCCTGAAGGTGGTAATTTAGGTGGCAATATAGTTTGTACTGGTACTCCGGAAGAAGTTGCTAGGGTAAAAGAAAGCTATACTGGGGCATTTTTAAAAAAGGTATTATAGTGTAAAAAATGGTAAAATAGTTGACTTTTAATGAATTTTATTGTAATATAATGTTAAGTGTGAAGGAGGAATTATAAATGTTAAATTTTTTAAGTGCTTGTACTGATTTAGCACCAATTGTTAGATTAATTAAATTTGGAGTATTACCAGTTATTTATGTTGCTATTGGTATTATAGTATTAATTCTTGTTATTATTGATATTGCTAAAGCAATAATTGCAGGAGATGAAAAGGAAGTTAAAGCAGCACAAAAATCTGCGATTAGAAGAGTTATCTATGGTGTAGTAATATTCTTTGTTGTTGTTTTAGTTAATTTAGTATTTAACTTATTAAGTAGTTCAGGTGCAACAAAAGATCCTGATGTTGAAAATCCTACTTGGTATCAATGTTGGTCTTGTATTACAAAAGATTCAACTAGTAATTGTCCTGGTGAATAATTTATATTACAATTAAACAGATATTATATCTGTTTTTTTTTCATATAATTTATTATGAAACTATGTATTAGAAAAAAGAAAAAGAAAAGATATGTGTTAAGAATAATTGCTATTTTAATTATTGGGGTATTTTGTTCTTTTAAGTTAATTAATTTTTGTTCTAAAAGGGTAAGTCCGATGTATTTTGAAAATGCTATTTCAGAAGTTAAGAATTTAATTACAATAGTTATTAATAATTCAATTAATCAGAGTGTTATTGATGAGATTAATGATAGTGAATTGTTTGATGTTGTTAAAAATAATAATAATGAAATAGTGCTTATTGATTATAATTCTAAGTATGCAAATAGTTATCTTGCTTTGGTTGTTAAGAGTATTCAAGATAATTTATCATTGATAGAAAATGGAAGGGTTAGTGAGTTATCTTTTTCTTCAGCAATTTTAGATATATATGATGGTAAGTTATTGAAAAGGGGAATTCTTTTTGAGATACCTTTTGGTTCTTTTTCTAATTCTAATTTAATATCTAATATTGGTCCAAAGATACCTGTTAGGTTTAATTTGATTAAGGATACTTCGGGTAGGATAGATACTGATATTCAGGAATATGGTATTAATAATGCTTTTGTTAGGGTTAATGTTATTGTTAATGTAAATGTTAATGTTACTTTACTTAATTTAAATAAGACTGTTTCTGTTAGTAGTAGTGTTCCTATTTCTATGAAGATTATTCAAGGGACTATTCCTAATTTTTATACTGGGGGATTAAGTAATACTTTTTACCAAAAATAAGTAAAAATGGTTTAAAAAACTATTTTTTTTTAGTATAATAAAGTTATGCTTTAAAGGGTGGTAATAATGCAAGATAAATTAAATAGAATTCTTAAACAAATATCTTTAGATGAAGATAGTTATAAATATTTTTCTGATGGTGTTTTGGAAAAGGTTTTAATACACGATAATATTAAATTATGGGAAGTTGTTATATGTTTAGATAGTAATTTACCATTAGAGGTTTATTTGGAATTAGATAATAAATTAAGAAATACTTTTAATAAGATAGAGGTTATTAAATGTAGAATTAAGGTTAATAGTAAGAATTATGATTTGTTAGATGTTTATTATAATTATTTAATCGATATTTTTGCTAAGAATAATGTTAGATATAATATTTTTAAAGATAGAGATATTAGTATTTCTGATGGCGTTTTTAATATTGAGATTTATAATGTTGCAGAAAAAAATAATTTAGAACAAGTTAAGAAATATTTTTTAGAAAGACTTAATTTGTTTGGTTATGAAGTTAATGATATTAATTATTTATTAAAGGAAGAATCTGAAAATGATTTAATTTCTAGAATAGAAAAAGATAAGGAAGTAAATGTTAGTTATAATTTTGATAAGAAGAAGGAAGAAATTCCTGTAGTTAAGAAAGATAATTATTATAAACCTAAGAAGTCTACGGATATAACTAATGTTAAAGATATTATATATGAAGTTGATAATATTAATATTGAGGTACAGGTATTTGGTATTGATATTTTTGAATCAAAGAGTGGTTATAAAATTATTACTTTGAAAGTTACTGATGGTACTGATAGTATGTATTCAAAGTTATTTACTAAAGATGAGGAAGAGTTTGCTAAAATTAAAGAATTGTTAAAGAGTGGTAATTGGTATCAAATTTATGGTAGAGTTCAAATGGATAAGTTTGCTAATGAATTGGTATTTATGACTAGATATAAAGATATTACTTTACTTGAAGACAAGGTATCTAATGTAAGAATGGATAATGCTAGTGAAAAGAGAATTGAACTTCACGCTCATACAATGATGAGTCAAATGGACGGAGTAATTGATGAAATTAAGTTAGTTAAACAAGCAATTAAATGGGGACATAGGGCAATTGCTATTACCGATCACGATGGTTGTCAAGCATTTCCTCACGTATTTAATGAAGTTACTGGTTATAATAAAAAGTTATTAGCACCTTATAAGGATAAGATTAAGGGATTAGAGGAAGAAGTTAAAAATAGTGATTCTGAAGAAGATATTAATAGATTAAAAAGTGATATTGAAAAAGTTAAGGAAGATATGAAAAATGCACCAAAGTTTAAGGTTTTATATGGTACTGAACTAGAGTTATCTTGTGAAGACTTGGACTTGGTAATTAATCCTAATGATAATTTATTACTTGGTGCAACATATGTAGTATTCGATACTGAAACTACTGGTTTTAATGCTGGTTTATCAGACCAAATGATAGAAATTGGTGGGGTTAAAATAAGAGATGGTATTGTTATTGATAGTTTTGATAGGTTAATTAATCCTGGAAGACATATTGATGCAGAAATTACAAAACTTACTGGTATTACTGATGCAATGGTTAGTGAAGCTGATTCTGAAGAAGTTGTTACTAAAGATTTTAAGGAATGGATAGGGGATTTACCACTTGTAGCACATAATGCTAAGTTCGATATTTCAATGATTTCGATGGCATATCATAAATATAATCTTGGAGAATTTAGCAATACTGTTTTAGATACAATGGTCATTTCTCAAGTAATTAATAAGGATTTAAAGAGACATAGTTTAACAGCACTTACTAAAAATTATGGTATTGATTTTGAAGAAAATGATGATGATACAGTTACTGAAAAACACCATCATAGGGCAGATTATGATGCTGAATTTACTGGTTATATGTTTAATAAGATGTTAGAGCAAATAGATAAAATGGGAATTAAGACTTTAAATGAACTTGCTAAAATACCGACTTTTGAAGAGGTTAATAGGTTAAATAGGGAATGTCATATTAATATTATTGCTAAAAATAGAAATGGTTTAAAGAATATGTTTAAACTTATTAGTTATGCTGGTACAAAGTATTTGGTTAAATCAGCAAGAATTCCTAAAAGTGTTGTTTCTGAATATAGGGAAGATGTGCTTTTAGGTAGTGGTTGTTATAATGGCGAGGTATTTAAAACAGCACTTACTAAAACTAGTGAAGAATTAATTAAGGTAATGGAATTTTATGATTATATTGAGGTTCAACCTCCGACAAATTATAGTCATTTGGTGGCAAGACACGATATTAATAGTATGGATGAGGTAAAACTTGCTCTTACTAAAATTATTGAGTGTGCTAGAAAATGTGGTAAGTTAATTGTTGCTAGTAGTGACGCTCATACTTTAAATAAGGAAGATAAGATTTATAGAGAAATTATTGTTAATCAAAATGTTCCTGGTAAGGGTAGACATCCTTTGGCAAGATATTTGAATACTCCTAGTTATAATACTATTCCAGACCAATACTTTAGAACTACTGATGAAATGCTTGAGGAATTTTCGTTTTTAGATAGTGAGTTATGTTACGAAATAGTTATTGATAATCCTAGAAAAATTGCTGATATGGTCGAAGAATATGAGGTTATTATTGATACTGGTGGTATTCCTTTTTCTCCTAGAATTGATAAGTCTGTTGAGACGGTTACGGATTTAGTTTATACTAAAGCAGAGTCTTGGTATGGTAGTCCTCTTCCTTATAATATTGAAGAAAGAATTGCTAAAGAATTATATGGAGATGCAGTTTATAAGTGTACTAAAGAAAATTTATTGGAAAAACAACCTGAACTTAGTGATTCTGAATTAGAGAAATTGGTTTTTGAAGGGGTACATAATACAATATTAAAGGGTTTTGATGCAGTAAAAGATTTAATTAGAAATAGGTTGGTTAAGAAAAATCCAGAGTTAACAGGTGACGCGTTAGAGAAACAAGTTAAAAAGGAACTTGGTGGAATAATTGGTGGGGGATTTGATGTTATTTATCTTATCGCTCAAAAACTAGTAAAAAAATCTAATGATGATGGATTTTTGGTTGGTAGTCGTGGTTCTGTTGGTTCATCATTTGTTGCTACAATGATGGGAATTACTGAAGTTAATGCTTTACCAGCACATTATAGATGTCCTAATTGTAAGCATAGTATTTTTGAAGATGAAGAAGGTAATGCTTTAGGGGCAATTTATTCTTCGGGATTTGATTTACCTGATAAGAATTGTCCTTTATGTAATACTAAAATGCTTAAGGACGGACAAGATATGCCATTTGCTACTTTCCTTGGATTTAATGCTGATAAGGTTCCTGATATAGACTTAAATTTCTCGGATTTAAACCAAGCAGCAACTCACGAATATACAAAGGTATTATTTGGTGTTGATAATGTTTATCGTGCTGGTACAATTGGTACGGTGGCAGAAAAAACGGCTTTTGGTTATGTAAAGGGATTTTGTGAAGATAGAAATATTCAAATGAGAACTGCAGAAATTGAGAGACTTGCCGAAGGTTGTACTGGTGTTAAGAGGACTACAGGGCAACATCCTGGTGGTATTGTTGTTATTCCTGGTTATATGGACGTATTTGATTTTACACCATTTCAGTTTCCTGCAGATGACCCAACAAGTGCTTGGAGAACTACTCACTTTGATTACCACGCAATCGACCAAGATGTTCTTAAGTTAGATATTTTAGGGCATACTGACCCTACGCAACTTAGAATGATTCAAGATATTACTAAAGATGATATTACTAAGGTACCACTTGATGATAAGGCAACAATGGGAATATTCTTATCACCTGAGCCACTTGGGGTAACTAGCGAACAAATTATGTGTGAAACTGGTACTTTAGGAATTCCAGAATTTGGTACAGGTTTTACTATTAGTATGCTTGTTGATACTAAACCTAAAACTTTTGCGGAATTAATAAAGATATCTGGTTTATCACATGGTACTGATGTTTGGTTAGGTAACGCTCAAGAACTTATTAAAAATGGTACGGTTGAATTTAAAGATGTTATAGGTTGTCGTGATGATATAATGGTTTATTTGATGTATCACGGGCTTGAACCTATAAAGGCATTTAAAATAATGGAATTTGTTCGTAAAGGAAAGGCAAGTAAAGACCCTGAAACTTGGAAAGGTCACGTTGAGACTATGAGAAAAGTTGGCATTGAAGAGTGGTTTATTGAAAGTTGTCATAAGATTAAGTATATGTTCCCTAAAGCACACGCAGCGGCATATGTTATGAGTGCTTTTAGAATTGCTTATTATAAGGTACATAAACCTTTGGTATATTATGCAACATATTTTTCTACTAGATTTGATGATTTTGATATTGGGGTAATGATTAATGGTTATGAATCTATTAAAAATAAAATAATTGAAATAAATAATAAGGGATATGACGCTACAAATAAAGAAACATCAGTATTAGAAACTTTAAAGTTATCACTTGAAGCAACTGCAAGAGGGGTAATATTTGGTAATATTGATTTAATGAAGAGTGATGCTAAGAATTTCTTAATTGCAGAAGATGGTAAAACTTTAATTCCTCCATTTAGGAGTATTGATGGTCTAGGAGATGTTGTGGCACAAAATATTTGTGAAGAAGCAAAGAAGAAACCATTTATTTCTGTTGAAGAATTCCAAAAGAGATGTAGAGTTTCAACAACTCTTGTTGATAAAATGAGAGTTATGGGTATACTTAATAATATGCCTGAAACTAGTCAACTTAGTTTATTTTAAAATAGGGTAATACCTATTTTTTTCTATTATTTTTTTATTTTATATTTACTAAAAATAAAAATTATGATATTATTTATACGTAAGGTAAGATAAAAGTTGATATGAATTATTATTAAAAAAAGTACCAAATAATTTGCAATTATACAATCTCAAATAATTCGCAAATCAACAGAAAGGAAGGTGTCCCTCTTATGAAAAATAATTTTAGCATTGTTAACTCTATGTTAATTGGGAGGGAGCATAAAAGCCATCTAAACCCTTATAAAATAAGAGATTATAAAGAATATAATTATAGGAGATTATCTAGAAATAGATAACTTTTTCTATAGCTTTTTTAGTATCTAGAAAGGTTGTGTTATATGGATAATATAAAACATTATATAAAAAGTAAATGGTTAATTATTTTTGAAA
>OJAW01000583.1_pt1 | contig 25165 bp, 26 predicted proteins | sample 1589151 | NCBI WGS metagenome assembly OJAW01 (sample SAMN03283290) | human gut metagenome | biome: human-associated habitat; material: feces | host: Homo sapiens | place: Peru | collected 2012
CACAAATTTGTCTTGATATGATAGCAAATCAAAAAAACTCTAGAATGCTTTGTATTTATGTAGCCATTGGTAAAACAAAAAAAGAAGTTAAACAAATTTATTATGAGCTTACTAAGATGGGAGCCATGAGTTATACAATTATAATTGCATCATTTTTTGATGATTTACCTGCGAAAAGTTATGTTACACCTTATGCTGCGACAAGTATTGCAAAATATTTTATGAGACAAGGAATAGACGTTCTAGTAATATTTGATGATTTAAAGAAACATGCAGATATTTATAGACATATGAGTTTAGCCGCTAAAAAGGTTCCAGGAAGAGATGCTTATCCATCAGATATTTTCTATACACATGCAAGACTACTTGAAAATGGTTGTCAACATATAGGTGGAGGTTCAATTACAATGATTCCAGTAGTTGAAACTCGAAGTGGAGATATTACCGATTATATTTCTACGAATATTATTTCAATTTGTGATGGACAACTTGTTTTATCACTTAAGAAATTTAATAAAGGTGAACGTCCAGCAATTGATTATGGACTTTCCGTATCAAGACTTGGTGGAGCAGTTCAATCTAGAGAAATGAAAAAAGTCGGTATTAAAATTAAACAAGATTTACTTTCATATTTGGAAATTAGAGATATTTATGAACTTGTTAATCTTGATGATTTAGGAGAAAATATGAAAAATCGTATGATCGAAGGTCAAAAGATTTTATCTAAACTAAATCAATATAAATATAGTCCTCTTACAAAAGAGGAAATGACAACTCTATTTGATGACATTAAGGAGGTAAAATAATGATAGTTGGTAAAGTACTTAGTATATTAGATGTTTCCATTAAAGTTATTTTATCTACTGATGAACTTGAAATAGGAGATATACTTACAACTAAAGATGGTAAATATAATTTTGAGGTTGTATCATTAACTTCAGTCGAAGCGACTTGTATTACTCTTGAATCTAACTGGGGACTTAAAAAAGGTGAAAAACTTTATAAAAAAGCTAAAGGTATTGAAATAGAATACTCTGATAGAGCAATAGGTCGTGTATTTGATTCTTATGGTAATATTGTTGATGGTAAACCATTTACAAGTGAAAAAAAGAAAATTACAAGAAATAAAACAATAAGCCTTCAGGACCTTGATATTGAGGCAAAACCACTTTGGACAGGTATAAAGATTATAGATTTCTTTGCTCCAATTCAAAGAGGATTTAAAATAGGTTTAATTGGTGGTGCTGGTGTAGGTAAAACCGTACTAATTCGTGAACTTATTCATAATATTTATAATTCAACAAGTGCTAATGCAATCTTTATTGGTGCTGGAGAACGTTCTAGGGAAGGTAAAGAACTTATCGAAGAAATGGATAAGAATGGTTTACTTGATAAAATAGCTTTAGTATTTGGTCAAATGGGTTCAAACCCAGTTTCAAGAAGTAAATCAATTGAATCTGGTCTTACTATCGCGGAGTATCTTCGTGATGAAAAGAAAAAAGATGCTCTTGTATTTATAGATAATGTATACCGTTTTATACAAGCACGAAGTGAAATAGCAATGGAACTTAAAGAAATCCTTGTAGAAAATGGTTATATGGCTAATATGAATGAACTTATTAGTAAAATTGAGGAACGTGCAAACTCTACTAAAGATGGAGCAATTACATCATTTCAAACAATATATGTTCCAGCAGATGATTTAAATGATGAAGCCGTTCAAAATATTTCATCATATATGGATGGACAAATTACACTTGATCGTAAAATGAGTGAAAAGGGTTTATACCCTGCGATTAATGTATTTAAATCTACATCAAAACTTGTAGATATTGATGTTTTAGGAGAAAGACATTATAATCTTTTAAAAAAAGCATTAGCATATTATACAAGATATGATGAACTCGAAGAGGTTATTGCTATACTTGGTGTTGATGAAATGAGTGAGGAAGATAAAAATATTTTCTATCGAACAAGAAAACTTCGTAATTATTTCTCACAACCACTTTTTGCATCAGAATCATTTACTAATATGCCAGGCGTAAAAGTAGATATCGAAGATATTTTAAATGACGTAGAAAATATTTTAAATGGTAAATATGATTTTATTGATGAATTATCATTCCTATATATAGGTGCTTATGGAAAATAAGGGAATACTTGTAAATGTATTTGAACTTGAAACAGGTCTTACAACTTACAAGGATTGTGAATATATAAGAATAACTGATGAGAAATATAATTTACTTGTAATGCTTGATTATACACCAATAATCGGCGAAATTAATGGCAAAATTGATATTATGTATAATGGACAAGAAATACATTATGAAGGTGTTAAAGCAAGTTTTATGAATAGTAATAATGTATTTAATTTAATGATTCAAGGGAGGAAATAATGGTAGAATTTATTCAAAAATATTTATTTTTAGTAATTGTTTTTTCCCTTTTCCTTGTTCTTATTTTTGCTCTTTATTTCATTATAAAAAAGCAAGGTAAAAATAATTATAATTTGTATGGAATGTTTTTAAATCTAAAAAATAATGAAATATTTGCTTTAAGTTTAATTATTATTAATTACTTATTCCTAACATATTTTCTTATTTTTAAATTAGATTTTAGCATTGCCTTTGCGGTAGTTAGCCAGGTTTTAATACTATTAAGTTTTATTTTAGTATTAAAATGGAAAGCACTTTTTATAAATTTACTTATAAATGGTGTCAATGTTTCAACAATTTACCTTGCCAATTTAATTAATGAAATAAAACTTGCAAATACCGATAATTACATTTATTTCTTTTTACAAGTAGCAATAAATTTATTTGGATTATTCTTTTATATGTTTACGCATTTAAAATTTATAAGAGATATTAGGAAGGTAAAAAATGAAAAAGAAAATAATTAATTTTTTTAAGAAAAATTATATTGTCGTATCTATAATTTTAGGACTAATACTAGTTATCATAAGTACAATTATTATTGTTAGAATTATAAATAACTCTAATAAAGTAGAACTTAAAAGTACTTATGAAAAAGTATATCAATATGATGCATTAAAGAAAAATACTTATGAAGCACATATTACATATGAAGATGATAGTATTATAGATATAAAGAATGCTGGAAATGAAATTGATGAAGATTCAATTATTTATTCTGAAGCACTTTCTAAAATAATTTTACCTAAAAAAATGATAATCTATTTTTATAATAAAAATAATGAAAGTTATAGTTTACCAAAATATACAGTTATCGAAGATAATAAATCATTATTTAAATTAAAGTATGATAAAAAAGAAGCTTTAAAAAATAATTTCTTTTTATATGATAACGAAGATACTTATGTTGTATTTGAACCTTGCATTTTAAAATATAATGGAAATGAAATAAATCTTTCAAGATTTAGCTTTATTTATGTAAATAGTAATTATATTATGTATTATGATTATGCAAATAACAAATTTTATTATGAAGATACTAAAATAACAGGTGCATCACTATATTTAAATGATTACATAATTGATTTAATTAATGATGCTTCGGTTAAAGACAAAAATGTAAATTTACTTAATAGAAATATAGATACTCTTTCTATATTAAAGGAGGATTAAAATGGATTTAGTAGGAAAAACACTTTGTGATGAAACTGGCGAAGAATATGTTGTATTAAAACTTATTAATTATAAAGCAATTAAATGTGCTTATGCCGTAAGTGTTAATAGTGATGAAAAAAAGATATTTCAAGTTTCTGGAAATGGACTTATATCAATTGATAGTAAGAAAATGATTAATGATATTACTCAAATGTTAATTGATAGTAAAGATATTAAAGATGAAGCAAGAAAGATTAAAGATGGAGAATCTATAGCGGATTATCTAAAATATTTAGATGAGTTTTATAAAACTAGAATTAATACAATAATGTAGGTGAAAAATGAAAAATATAAAACCTATAGTACAAGTTATGAATTTATTTTCTCTAGTTAGAATAAATTCTGCGAAAAGTAAAGTTGAAGAATTTGGTATGACAAGTTCAGTTCTTACTAAAATAATATCTTCGATTATGTATAATGATAATATAGTTCTTGACAAAAATTCGATAGAACCTGATGCCTCAAAACCAGTACTTAATATTTATATTGCCTCAGACTATGGATTTTGTTCATCATATAATCAAGTTGTTTCTCAAAAAATAAAAGAAACTAAAGATGATTATAAAATTATAATTGGTCGTAAAATTGCTTATGAAGATGATAAAACAGTTATGAAAATAGCAAAAGATGATTTTTATCAAGAACTTGATAGATTAAAAGAATATCTTACAAAAGCAATTAATGAAAAAAGTTATAGTAAAATAGTTATTTATTATAATCATTATTATAACTTTTCAAAAAGTGAATTTACAAGTATGCAAGTTTTCCCAGTAGTTTATGATGAAAGTGCAAAAGAAAATGTTGATTTTTTAATAGAAACTGATATTAAAAGTTTTATAAATAATTTAATAGTTTATTATGTTTGTTATGAACTTGAAATATGTGAAATATTTTCTTGGGCAAGTGAAAACGTTATTAGAAATGCGATGACTTCTTCAGCACTTAAGAAACTTGATGAACTTGAAATGGAAGAAAAACTTCGTGAACTTAGAAAGATTCGTGAAAAAGGTCTTAAGAAAAATATTGAAAACTCTAAAAAAGTAATATTTACAAATAATGAAGATGATGATGATAATTGACAAAAAATATAAGTTAAGATAAAATGATAGTGAGGTTAATGTATGAATAAAAAAGGACAAGCTTTAGTAGAATATATTTTAATTATTGCTCTTGTAAGTGTACTTGCAATTGCTTTAGTTAACTATTTTGGTGGTTATTTAAAAGACTCTATCACTAAAACAAGCTGCTCAATGATTGGCCAGGAATACGTTGCTGGTGAAAAACCAGGTGATGGTAAATGTAAATAAATTAGTTTTTCTAATTTATTTTTTATGGGAGGAAATATGGAAAAAGATCTAAAATTAATTGTTATGAAAGGAGCGGAAAGTCTTGGTGAAAGAGTGGATGTTTACTTAAAAAAAGCCTTTAATACAGATAATACTTTTATCGTGGATACCTCAAATCCAAGATTTAATAATGGGGAAGCAAAAGCCCTTATTAATGAGTCTATTAGAAATGATGATGTTTATATTTTATGTGATATAGGAAATCATAGTATTGCTTATGAAATGTTTCATAAAATTTCCTATATGAGTCCTGATGAACATTTTCAAGATTTAAAAAGATTTATCTGTGCTTGTATGGGTCATGCAAATAGAATTAACGTAATAATGCCACTTTTATATGAGTCAAGACAACATCGTAGAAAAGGAAGAGAGTCGCTAGATTGTGCTATGGCCCTTCAGGAACTTGAAAGGTTAGGGGTAAAGGAAATAATTACTTTTGATGCACACGATCCAAATATTCAAAATGCTATACCTTGTTCATCGTTTGATAGTTTTTATGTAACTACAAATATAATTGAATCAATGATGAAAGATGACCAAAATATGCTTAATAATCCAGATAATTATTTAGTAATATCACCAGATGTAGGTGCTATGGATAGAGCTAGATTTTATGCTGATATGTTAGGTACTGATGTAGGTATTTGTTATAAACGTAGAGATTTAAGTGTTATTATAAATGGTAAAAATCCTGTTGTTGCTCACGAATATTTAGGAAAAGATGTAAAAGGTAAAAACCTTTTGATAGTGGATGATATGATAGCCTCAGGAGGCTCTATACTAGACTGTGCTAAAATGATGAAAGAACGTGGTGCTGAAAATATTTCTCTTGTAGCAACATTCTCACTATTTACAGAAGGTAAAGAAAAATTCGAAGAATACTATAACAAAGGAATCATTTCTAAAGTATATTCAACTAATCTTACTTATTTAGATGAAGATATTAAAAAAGAACCTTGGTTCGAAGAGGTTGATTGTTCAGAAAATATCTCTGAAATTATTTATAAATTATATTTAGGTCAAAGTATATCACCACTTTTAAATGGTAAAGCTAAGGCCACTGAACTTGTAAGAAGTCTAAGAAAGAAAAATTAGGCTTCTTTTATTTTACATAACTTTACAAATAATAATTTACCTAATATATGCCTAAAACATTTTTAACAGAAAATCTTTTTATAAGAGATAAGTTTGCTAAGGCTATGTTTGCCAATCCTGTTAATAGTGATTATGTAATAAAATATGTTAAAGCTTTAGAACAAAAAGATAATATTGAGATACTTAGTTATGAAGTACTTTATCCAGAGATTAATACATTTAAGAATTTAAAAGATAGAATAACAGATGCATATGGAGTACTTAATACTAGTGAAGGATTAGTACTATTAAATACTGAGTTTAACTGTAATTATACAAATGAAGGTTATTTAAAAAATATTGTATATGTATGTCATATGTTAATAAAATATGCGGATGTAACATCTGGCAAGGTTTATTCAAAATGTATTCAAATAAATATTGATAATTTTGATGTTTATGATGAAGGAAAATTTGTATATAAAGAAGAAATATTAAAAAAATATCGAAATAAAGAAAACTTTATATTAACAATATATCACATAAATGTTGCATTATTAAGAAAAATGTCATATGATGATATTAGAAAACTTGATAGGGATAGCTTAGAATATTTATCACTAATATGCATAACAAATAATAAAAAAACTTTTGCTGGTGATAAAATGATGCTAAGAATTGTAAAGGAGTTGGATGCTATGCAAAAAAATTATGATGAGTTAATTTATTATGATCCTAAAAAGTTTCACGAAGCAGAAATGAAAGAATTATCTTTTGAGTATGGTGTGGAGCAAAACAAACTTGCTAATGCAAAAGAATGTATTAAAAAAGATTTATCAAAAGAGTTGACTTTAGAAATAACTAAAATAACCGAGGAAGACTATAATAAGTTAGTTAGTGAAATTCAAAAAGAATCAAAACAAAAAAACGCGTAAAGGCGTTTTTTATAATGTATCAATAATTTCAGATTGTTCTTTCTTTAAATTTTCTTCATCCTTTTTAAGTTCCTTACCTAAGAAAGCATTTCTAATTTCAACATCGTTTTCACCAAAGTCTGTATCAAGGTCAATAACTTTAACAACCTCTTCGATAGTGGTAGAACCATTAATAATTTTTACAAGTCCATCTTCGAGTAGAGTTTTTGTATTATCTTTATTATAAACTAAATTTCTAAGTTCTTCTTTTTTAACATTATTAATAATGGCATCTCTTATGTCTTGATTAAGAAGTAGTACTTCATGAAGAGCAATTCTTCCTTTATAACCATTAAAGCATTCATCACAACCTACAGCATCATATATTGCAGGAACATCTTTATTTAATACTTTTTTAAATAAGTTCTTTTCATATTCAGTAGTAGGTCTAGATTTACGACATTTAGGACATAATTTTTTACATAATCTTTGAGATATAATAGCGGTAAGAGCAGAACCTAAAAGGTATCTTTCAACGTCCATATCAAGAAGTCTTTCAATAGTATTAAGTGAGTTATTGGTGTGGATTGTAGAAAGTACTAAGTGTCCTGTAATTGAGGCTCTAACAGCGATTCTAGCAGTTTCATCATCACGAATTTCTCCGATCATTATAATGTTAGGGTCTTGTCTTAAAATAGAACGAAGTGTAGTATTAAAGTCTAAACCAATTTCACTCATAACTTGTACTTGGTTTAAACCTTTCATTTTCATTTCAACTGGGTCTTCGACTGTAATAATGTTTGTCTGTGGTGTATTAAGTAGTTGAAGCATTGAATAAACTGTTGTACTTTTTCCTGAACCTGTGGCACCAGTAACTAGTATAATTCCATTTGGGGCAGTAAGTGCTGTTTTAACTTTTTCATAGTTGGCATCAGTAAAACCTAAAGTTTCAAGGCCCGCAAGGGACATAGTATAATCTAGTATTCTTATAACGATTTTTTCACCATGAATAGTTGGAAGCGAAGACACACGAAGGTCTAATTGTTTACCATCATCAAGGTGTTTAATAGCACCATCTTGGGGAAGTCTTGATTCAGTAATATTCATACCACTTATAATTTTAACTCTAGTTGTAAGATTTTTCTTAACCGATTCAGGAATTTTACAATAATCGTGTAATTCACCGTCTATTCTTATTCTGACATTTATACCTTTTTCTTCGGGGTCAAAATGAATATCTGATGCACCTTTTTTAATAGAATCTTCGATAATTTCATTAACTATTTCAACAACTGGTTTATTATCATAATCGAATTCTCTAAACATTACTATCACACTTTCCCTTTACTATATATAATTATATAATAATTTTTTACAATTAACAATAAATTTTTGTAGCAACTTCAAAAAAAATATTGTATACTTAATATAGGAAGTAGGTAGTTAAATGAAAAAAGAAAATATATGGTTTTTTATAATAGGATTTATTTTTACATTTGCTCCCTTTTTCATACTTAACTATGCAATTTATAGATTAATTATTACGCTAATTGGTATAATAATTTTAAGTATATCATTAATAATTAATACAAAAAACTTACCTTTAAAAGTAGTAATATTTCCTATAATGGTATTTTTATTTGTATATTTAATTGATTATTATTCATTTATAGTTTTAAAAAAACCTCCAGTTATGATTATAGAGTTTAAATCCTCAGAAAAGGTTAGTACCTATAATAGTTTAATCTATAGAATCTATAAATGTGATAAAAAACTTATATTAGATAAAAATTATAAAAAAAGTTATGCTTGTGATAGAAATGAGATTGAAGTAAAAAGTATATCAGAATATTTAGGAACAAACCTAAAACAAACATATCATAGTACAAAAAATAAATTTGTTCATATAAAAGGCAAAGTAAGTAAAATAATTGGTTCCTCTGAAATAGAAATTGATTATTATGATTCTAAAGTAGGTATTAATGGTTATGTAAATTTTGAAGATAATAAAAAAATAGTTTTAAAAAACTTAAATATTAATCCTAAAAAATATCATATATATGATGAAATTGAGTTTACTGGTGAAGTTACAAAATATATAATTAGCGAAGACAACGAGGAAATTGATTTAACTTATGTAAAAATATATGATTTAGATATTTATAAAACTGCTGATCTTTTAGTAAATTATAATTATGATAATAAAATGACAAATTTACTTGATAATGTTTATTATTTAGGAATTAGTAATATCTATTATAAATATAATGAAGATAATATTTATGATTTGTCATATATTTTAACTGACAAAAGAGACTCTATTGATAATATTGTAAAGGGTAAAGAATATACTGAAAATAAAAATAATGATAGAGTATATAAATTTGAAAAATTTAATTTAGTAAGATGTAATAATGAAAAAACTATTTTTGTAAATCCAAATATTAATATAAAAGATAATATTTGTGAATAGAAATTTATATTTAACAAATAATAAAGATGTGAAAAAGTTTATAAATAATTCATATCTTTTTTTAATACTTTTTATTATTCTTATATCAAAGAATTTTATTTTTAGTTTGTTGAAACCAAGATATACTTTTAATGAAAGTATTTTGTTATCCTCTTTATATGAACAAATTAATAAAATAAATATTATAAAAGGTTATGATTATAAAGATAATATTACTTATGCAAAAGTAATTAATAATAATGTTTATGCTTTTAGAAAAGAGTTAAAACTTATTTGTGATACAAAAAATATTTCTAAAAATGATTTAGTAATATATGATAAATACTTAATTGGTACTGTAAAAAATATATATAAAGATTTTATTATAGTTAAAATGATTACAAATAATGATTTTATAATTCAAGGTTTTGGCAAAAATGAATTGGGGATTTTAAAATATGATGATAATAAACTTATTTTTTCAAGTAATGAAAACTTAAATATAAATGATGAAATATATATTTCTAATTTAACAGGATATAATGAAAAAATAGTTTTAGGAACTATAAAGGGTATTATTTATACACCAGAAAAAGTATATGAAATTAAACCAGTAGATATAAATAAAATAGATTATTTGGTAGTTTTATCAAGGAATAAACAATGATATTAGATTTATTAGTTTATAATTATACAATTTATTATAGTTTCTTTTTTTTAAACTATTTAAATTTAAAAAATATTTATTTAATTATATGTGTAGGTTTATTAATAGATAATATATTATCTACATATGTACTTGTAACAATTATTTTAGTTATTTTATATTATACTTTGAAAAAAATAAAAAATTATTATATAAAAAATATTTTATATTATTTAATTTTTATTTTAATATTTAGTATTATTTTTAAAAGTGATTTTCTTTTTATAATAAAAAAAAGTATTATGATTCAGTTAATAAGTATTATTTTATTTAAGAAACATATACTTAAGTATGGAAAATAATGATGATAAATTATTAAGTGAATATCTTAGGGATGATAAAAGTGATAAGTTTAGAAAAAATTTAAAAAAATTTCTTAATAAAGTTTTAATATCTTTAGTACTTTTAATAGGAAGTTTAATATTTATTAAGATAAGTCCTGAAAATAAAGATAATTTTAAAAAAGTAGTTTTTAATGAAACTTTTAAATTTAGTAAATTTAATAATTTTTATGAAAAATATTTTGGTTCCTTTAATATAAAAAAAGAGATTCCAGTAGTAGGTAAAAAAATAGATTATACAAATGGGGAAAAGTATTTAAATGGTATTAAAGTTAATTTAGAGGATAGTATTGTAAACTCTATTTCAACTGGAATAGTGGTTTTCAAAGGTAATAAAGATGAAATAAATAATTTAGTTATTGTTCAAAGTAGTGATGGTTTTGATATTTGGTATGGTCTTTTAGAAAATATTAATGTAAATATTTATGATTATATAAATGAGGGTTCTTTAATAGGTAGTGCTGATAAAGTATTTTATTTAGCTATTACTAAAGATAATAAGTTCTATTCTTATGATGAATATAAAGAAATTAAAAATCAAAGTTAATTATTTAACATTATATTTTTTATTAATTCTTTTTTTATGTGGTTATATTAAAAATGCTTTAATAATATTTGGTATTGTTATTTTTCATGAATTAGGGCATATTTTAATATCAGTTATTTTAGGGTATAAAATTAAAAGTGTTGAACTTTTTCCTTTTGGAGGTATAACTAAAATAGATAATATGTATAATTCATCATTTATAAATAATTTTTTAATTTCGATTATGGGAGTAGTATTTCAATGTATTTTATTTATATTTTTTAAGGATCCTTTTTTTAGAAAAATAAACCTTTCAATAATGCTTTTTAATTTACTTCCAATTGTTCCTTTGGATGGAAGTAAAATACTTTTTGAAATATATGCTTATTTTTTACCATTTAAAAAAGTTATTAAATATCACTATTTAACATCATTTCTTTTTATATTAATTTATTTATTTTTAAATTATAAATATAATTTTAATAATTATTTAATAATAAGTTTATTTGTTTATAAGACTATTGAGGTTATTAAAAATAAAAGTATTATTTATGAAAAATTTATTTTAGAAAAAATGTTTTATGATATTAAATATTCTAAAGTTGAAAATAAAAATGAACTTCTTTTAAATTATAAAAAAGATACAAAGTATTATTATAATTTAAATGGAAGGATTGTGTCTGATAAAGATTATTTACTTAATAAATTAAAATAAATATTAGCATAATAATCTTAAAAAGTGTATATTATATTATTTTTTTTATTTAAAACCATAATTATTTATAGTATAATATTAATTACCTAAGGAGGTTTTATGGAATATACAGATGCAGAAATTCATTATTGGAAAGGAATTTTAGAATATAATATTTCTATATGTAGAACGAAAATTATAAGCTTTGAGCAAAAACTTAAAGAATATATGAGTAGTAAGCAATATTTAAAAGCAGCAATTATTAAATATAATATTTCAAAATGTGAAAAAGAAATGGAAAGTCTACAATGTGAACTTGCGACTTTTGAAAACAATTATGGAAAAGGAAGATAAATTATGGAATATACTGAAGAAGGGTTAAAACATTATAAAGAGATGCTTGAATATAGTCTTTTATATAGACAGGATGAAATTAATAATTATAACAAGCAAATTTATGAATGTATGCGTAATGGTCAATTTATAATGATACCATTTATTAAAGCAAAAATTACAAATTGTGAGAGAACTATTGATGAAATAAAAGATGCACTTGCAAATCTAGAGAAAAATTATGGAAAGGGAAGATAGAATGAATAGAAATAGTCTTACTGAGGAAGAAAAACAAAAGATTGGTTATTTAAAAAGAAAACTTTTAGAGCTATACGGAAAATGTGATAACTCTACTGAAGTTTCTTGCAAAATAGCAATAGTTCATAAATTATTTTTAGAACTTTTTGAAAAAGAGGAAAAAGAAATAAGATATATTGATATGAAACTTAACTTAATTTATGATTTAGTTTGTGAATGTGAAAATGAATTAAGTCTTTATGAAGATAGTAAACTAAAAATGTAAACTATCTTTTTTTTTAGGGTAAAATCATATATAATATTTTATAGGTGATAATGATGGATAAAAAAATATATGAAAATATGCGTAAACATAATAAATATTTAAGTGATTATGCGTGCACTGATGATAAAGTGATTAGATTTGAGGATGAAAAAGAAGATTTTAGACCGGGTTTTTTTAGAGATATAGATAGAATTATTTATTCACTATCTTATGTAAGATATATGGACAAAACACAAGTTTTTACTGAAACTAAAAATGATCATATTCAAAAAAGAATGATTCATGTGCAGTATGTATCTAAAATTGCAAGAACTATAGGAAGAGCCCTTAATTTAAATGAGGATTTAATCGAGGCTGCAGCTTTAGGACACGATCTTGGACATACACCTTTTGGACATGTAGGGGAAAGAGTTTTAAATGAAATAAGTAAAGAAGTAGGCGAAGGCTATTTTATGCATAATATAAATAGTGTTAGAAATCTTATGTTTGTCGAAAACTATGGTAAAGGTCAAAATATTAGTCTTCAGGTGCTTGATGGAATAATGTGTCATAATGGTGAACTTGTATCAAATGAATATTATATTAAACCAAAAACTAAAGAAGATTTCTTAAAGGAATATTTTGAATCTTATAAATCTTTAGAGGTAGCAAAATATCTTCGACCAATGAACCTTGAGGGATGTATAGTAAGAATAAGTGATATAATTGCTTATTTAGGAAGAGATATCGAAGATGGTGTAAGAATGGGACTTGTATCTTTCGAAGAAATTCCCAAAGAAATAGTAAATGTTTTAGGTAAAACTAATAGAGAAATAGTTAATACAATAATTACTGATATAATAACTGAAAGCGAAGGCAAAAGTTATATAAAAATGAGTGATGAAGTATTTAATGCAATTTCTAAATTAAAGGATTTCAACTATGAACATATTTATGGTAAAGCCTATACAGTTAAAGAAAGGGAGCTTATTAATAAAATGTTTAGAACAGTCTTTGATGGCTATTTAAATGATTTAAAAACTAAAAATTATAAAAGCCCAATATTTTATTCTTACTTAAATAATATGGATGAAAAATATTTAGAAAGTTCTAATGAAAGAATAGTACTTGATTATATATCTGGTATGACTGATGATTATTTTATATCATCTTATAAAAAAATTTGTTTAAATAAAGAAAATTAATACATAATAATTAAGAAGGAGAGTTATGGAATATAATACTATAGATAAAAATTCATATAAAATTCATACTTTAAAATACGATAGATTTAAAACTAGTGATATTGAGGTTGTATTTAGATTTAAAACTGATAAAGAAAGATTTCCTATTGTAAGTCTTTTGTGTGAGGTAATGGGAACTTGTAATAAACATTATAATTCACTTAGAAATTTAGCTCTTAAAAAAGAGGATTTATATAATATTTATTATAATACAAGTATAAGTAGAAAAGGATATGTTACCTCACTCACATTTAGAGTAAATTTTATTAATCCAGAATATATGAGTGAAAAAGATTATTTAGAAAATGTAATAAAATTTTTATTTGATATGATATTATTTCCTAATGTAAAAAATAATGAATTTGCTGAAATCCCTTTTGAAAATGGTAAAAATGAACTTTACCTTGATATTGATAGTACAAAAGAAAATGCTATGCAGCTTGCTTTTGATAATGCTTTTGATACTCTTGATAAAAATTCAATCTCTGCTTTATCTGTAACTGGTACTAAAGAGGAAGTTAAAGCTATAACTAGGGAAGCATTATATAAGGAATATTTATATATAATGCAAAATAGTATTGTTGATATCTTTGTAATGGGTAATTTAGATATGAATAGGGCAGTATCTTTAATCAAAGATAATTATCATAATAATAGAGTAAATTATATGGATTTCAAATATTATGTAAAAAATATTGAAAGAAAGAAACCAATAGTTAAAATGGATGAATCTACATTTAAACAATCATCTTTAGTAATGCTTTATAATATTAATGATATTACTGAGGAAGAAAGAAGAAGTGTATACCCAGTATTTAATTATATTATAGGCTCTGGAGGACTATCCTCAAAACTATATAAATATTTACGCGAAGAAAATGGTTTATGCTATAGAGTATCAAGTGTTTTAAATGTTTTTGATAATGTTTTTGAGGTTGATGTTTCCCTTAGTAAAGAAAATATTGATAAAGCTGTTTCCTTAATAAAGAAAAGTGTAAGTGAAATGGTAAAAGGTAAGTTTACCGATGAAGATGTAAATAATGCAAAAAATAATATAATAAATAATATTGAATTAAATTCAAATAGTCAATCAGGAATAAATAATAACTATATTTATCAAAAATTTGTAAATGATTATACATTCGAAGAGAAAAAAGAGCATATAAAAAATGTTACAAAAAGTGATATTATTACTTTTGCAAAAAAATTAAAAATAAATGTAGTTTATGCTTTGTGTGAGGATCAAAATGGAAAAAATTAAAATAGAAAGAACTGATGAAATAGTTTATCATCATAAATTAGATTGTGGTCTTAATATTTATATTTGGGAGTGTAAAGAATCTAGTGATATTAATCTTACCTTAACAGTTAAATATGGTAGTGTTCATACTAACTTTGAGGTAAATAAAAAAGATATTAAAGTTCCAAATGGAATGGCTCATTTTTTAGAACATATTAAATTTAATGAAAAGGATAATAAAACTGCACATGATTATTTTTATAAAATTGGTAGTTATGTAAATGCTTATACAACATTTGACCATACTTGTTATGAAGTTACCACAAACGATAATTTAAAAGATAATTTAAATCATTTACTATACTTTGTTAATAATGATTATTTTACTAAAGAATTTGTAAGTAAAGAAAAACCAATTATTATTGAGGAAGCCAAAATGACTAAAAATAATCCCTTTAATGAAGGATATTTTGAACTACTAAATAATATTTATAAATATGACAATCATAAGTATTTAATTACCGGTGATGAAGAAGACATAAAAAGCATTAGTATAGAGGATGCTAAAAATGTATTTGATGCTTTTTATCATCCAGAAAATATGTTTTTAGTTGTAACTGGTAATGTTAATCATTATGAAGTAATAAAACTTTGTGAGGACTTTTATGAAAGTTTTGATAAAAAATATTTAAATCCAAAGATAATTTCAATTAAAGAGCCTAAAAAAGTAAATATTCCTTCTTCAGTAATAAATACTAATGTTACAAAAGAAAACCTTTATTATGGTTTGAAAATAGATAAAAAGAAATATAAAGATTATAGCAAGTTAGAACTTAGTATGTATATGAATATACTTCTTAGAAATAATTTTAGTGGTACATCAGAGTTTTATGAACATATTCGTAATAACCATTTAGTTGATGATTTTTCTTATACTTTTACGCAAAATGATGATTATGCTTTAATTCTTTTCGAAGCCGTTACATCTTATGCTAAAAAATTAATTGAACTTTTAAAAGAAAAACTTAATAATTTAGAAATTAATGAAAATGATTTTAATCGCAAGAAAAAAGTTTTTATTGCAAATGCGATAGTGGATTTTGAAAATGCTTATCAAGTTAATAATGAAATAAGATCTAGCATCTTAAAATATAATAAAATGCTTAATGATATACCATCATCAATAGAAAATTTGAAATTTGATAAATTTGCTAAAGTAAAAGATAATCTAGGTAATGAAACTGCATATGTTATTTTAAAACCAATAAAAAAAGAAGAGTGATCTTCTTTTTTTTGATTATCTATTGTAGAACTCAACGATTAATTGTTCATTAATTTCTTGATTTAATTCACTTCTATCTGGAATTCTAACATATTTTCCAGTAAGTTTTTTAGAATCAAATTCTACATAAGCAGGAGTTTTAATTCCTAGTTCAATAGTTTCTCTAATACCAGCATGGTCTAAAGAATTTTCTTTAACTGAAATTACATCTCCAGGTTTACAAGTATATGATGGAATGTCAACTTTAACATCATTTACTAAAATGTGTCCGTGGTTAACAATTTGTCTTGCAGCTCTTCTTGTTCTAGCAAGTCCCATACGATAAACTAAATTATCAAGTCTTGATTCAAGTAATACTAGTAAGTTTTCACCAGCAATACCATGCATTTTAGATGCTCTATCAAATACTTTTCTAAATTGTTTTTCAGTAAGTCCATACATAACTCTAACTTTTTGTTTTTCTTGAAGTTGGATTCCATATTCACTTAATTTTCTTCTTTTGTCTTTACCATGTGCACCTGGTGCATAAGGTCTTTTAGCAAGTTCTTTACCAGTTTCAAGTGTAGAGAAACCATATCTTCTTGATTTTTTGTATGTAGATCCTGTATATCTAGCCATATCTATTTTCCTCCTTTCATATATTACAAATAAAAAGATAGGTATTAATTTAGTATAGGGAGTTTACAATAATTTCATCTTAGGCAGAAGATTACTTTATTTTGAAGTAAACACATTATACAAATTAATATCACTGCCAATTTAAATTGCATAATTATTATAAGATTTATATACTTTAATGTCAAGCATTTCATAAAAAAACCTACATAAAGTAGGGGATTTTTATGAAATTCTTGCCATAGTTTAAAAATGCAACTATTAAATTTGAAAATAAGTTATATTACTAGATAAAGTTTCAAATTCTTGTATAACATATAATTTAAATTTTGTGGATAACCAACTAGCAAATTCTAAAGCAATATCACTTCTTCCATATGTGCCGCCATTATTTCCAGACTTTGAAATAATACCAATTGCATTAGTTTCTTTAATCCATTTTTGTGGTGACATTTAAAAACTGCTTTTTCCTGCTAAATTTTCAAAGGTTGTAAATTCGTGACCTTTAAAATTCTCATTGTTTAATCTTTCCCATAAGCCTAAATAAGCAATAACATCTTTATTTCTCATCCAAGTTTGTATTGGTATCTTTGGTTCTTCCAGATTTACATATCTTGCTAAGTCTGTTAGTGATATAAATTTTTTATTGTTTATAGTTATTGCTTTAATTTTATTATCATTAATTTCTTATAATTTCTTGTTTCATTAAAGCCTCCTGTCATAATTTTAAAATTGCTTTTTATCTACCTCTAAAAAAAATATTACATTTTATTGTATTTTAAAACTCGAACTAATAAAAAAGTTCGAGTTAATTATCAATTTGGCGTCCTCGGGGGGATTTGAACCTCTGACCTACCCCTTAGGAGGGGGTCGCTCTATCCAGCTGAGCTACGAGGACAAGATGCTATATTATAAAAACATATAGCAAATTAGAAATACGATTACAGCCGCTAAAACAGCAGTTACCATAAGTAGGGCATAAAACTTACTTTTCTCAATCATTTCTGGTTTTTTAGTACTTTTTTTCATCTTCAATCCCTTTCTACAAGCATTATAGCATATATTTATTTATTTTTTAAGTCTAATATCTTTATTTATTCACTTTTTTATGTCTTGTTTTGACATGTTTTGTCGAATTGCTTGCAATCATAAATTTTATATGTATAATAACTACTCGAACGTGCAGGAAATGGCGTTACCTTCTTAATTTTTTCTAGGGGTTTTGGTGCACCAAGATTTTTCACTAGATGAAAGGAGGAATGTAAATGAGCAAAAAGAACCTCGAAAGAGTAGTAATTTTGATTATCGTTTTGTTACTCTGGAATAGCTACCCAGAGTATATAAAACGCGCCGTCCAGATTATGATAGAAATCATTATGTGGTTATTCCATATTTTGAAATCTATTATAGCCGGATAGCGCTACTTAAAACACTTAGGTAACGCGAACTTCCTCCACGTTCACCTACTTATAATATAACATTTATTTATATATTTATGCAAGATGTTTAGTGTCTAAAATATTTATTAATGTAATAATAGTTAAGAAAAACTACTAAAATGATATTTATAATCTCTGCAATTAAAAGACCATATATACCAATTTCTAAAAATGATAATATACTTAGAAATAATAATTTAACTATACCAGAAAAAATAGTTATTTTAAGTGTTACTTTAGCTTTACCTATCCCTTGCATAAAAGAGGCAAATATACTTTCAAAATAAAACAATATAAAAAATGGAGCAAGAAGTTTTATATAATCAGTACCAAGAGTAGTTTTATATAAAAAGAATAATAATTCATTTCGAAAAATAAATATACAAAAAGTTGAAATAAGTCCAATAATAAATGTATATATACACGCTTCTTTTAATCTTTTTTTAACATAATAAGTATTATTATTTTCATTATATTTAGATATTTCAGGAATAAGAGCAAGAGAAATAGCACTTATAAAAAATGATGGTATTGTTAAAGTGGAAATTGCATAAGCATTATAGGCACCATATTCAGTTAAAATAAAATAGTGTGAATAACCTTTATATAAAAGTATATTAGTTAGAATAATTGGTTCAAAAAAATAACAAATATTTCCAATAATTCTACTTGTAACTGTTGGTATAGATAAATTTAAAATATCTTTTATATCACTTTTTGAATAAGATAATTTATACATAGTTTTAACATCTTTTTTATTCATACATATAGAAAAGACTATTATTGATGCAGCCTCAGTAAAAAGAAATGTTAGTATTAAACCAACAGCTGCATGAACATAAGAAATTTCAATTAATTTAGGAATAACTGTAAGAATTAAAACAAGTCTTATTAATTGCTCCACAGTATTTGAAAGTACATGAGGGTAATTTTTTTGAATACCATAAAAGTATCCTTTGAATATACAAGCTATCGAAGAAAAAGGAAGTGTTAAAGCCATAGCAATTAATAAATAATATGTTTTAGGTTCCTTTAAAAGGTTATTTGCTATAAATGGACTTACTATAAACATAATTATTATTAATAAAATATTTAATATAAGTATAATATTTAAAGCATTGTTTAATACTTTTTTATCTTTATTTTGAGCAATTAATTTAGCAATAGTCGTAGGCATAGCAAATGTACCAATAGTTAAAAGTAGAGAATAAGTTGGCATTACTATTGTATATAAACTGATAGTGGTACTTCCTACAATTCTTGTAAATATTATTTTTATAATAAGACCTAATACTTTAGTAGAAAGTCCACTTAACATAAGAATAAAGGTAGATGTAAAAAATTTATTTTTAAATAATTTCATTATATTAAATTTTATTAAAAAAAATTAAATTCTTTACAACTCTTTATATAATAAAAATATATATTTGTTTCATTACATAAATAATTGAAAATAATGAAAAATAATGATAGAATTTAATAGTAGAGTACAAAAATTATTGTATTTTTTGATGAATGGAGAGTTAAGTATGAAAAATAAAAAAAGTAATACTATATTAATTATACAAGGCGTGTTATTTATAATCTTAATAATTGGAGCAGCTTATGCATATTTAGGAACATTTAATATAAATTTAAATAATAATATAGCTGTTAATATTAATTCCACTAGTCCTGGTAATTTATCTTTTATTGCAAATTCTACTCAGTTAAATTTACAAGTACCTGATACCTCAATGACTAAGTATAATGCAAATAATACAGTTGCTGCGAAAGAAGATACTGGTTTTGTAGATATAACTTTAACAGGAGCTGAAGGCTTTTTAACAACTTGTTCTTATGATTTAGTTTATGAATATAATACAAATAGTGATATATATGGTAAAACAGTACCAGTTACTACAGGAGCTACTAAAGAAATAACTATTGAAGTAAATGGTATGAATGGAAATAATTATTTTGCTACAGAAACTAATTTTAATTTTGATACAAGTAAAGGATGGAGTAATGCTACTTCCTCAAAAGGAGCAAAAGTTACATTAGTAACTGGAGCTACATTAAAAAGTTTAGGTACAGAACAATCAGTAAGATGGAAAGTTATTGGTAGATATTATAATTTAGATTTAAATCAATACGCTTTAAGTGGTAAATCTTTTACTGGTAAAATATATGTAGAAAATGTAAATTGTTCTTCAGAAGATGGTACAACTGTTAAAAAAGGTTATGAAACAATACTTGCTAATAATGGAGGGGCAGCAAGTATGACAACTCTTACTTCAACCGATTTTGCAAATGTTACTACAGCAAATGATAAAGGAATGTATAAAGCACAAGATGATTTAGGAACATCATACTATTTCAGAGGAGCAGTAGATAATAACTGGGTTAAATATGGTAAGTATACAAAAGATACATATTATACATATGATGGTGATTATAATTATTCTTTAGTAAGTAGTTGTGATGGAATAGATAACTGCTTTAAAATAGCCTCCAAAGGTGATGATATGTACTGGCGAATAATAAGAGTAAATGGAGATAATTCAATTAGAATGATATACGCGGGTACATATGCACCAGATGAAAATACAAAAGTTACATTAACTGAAAGTGGCAATTTTGATGATGATGGTAATCTAATCGGAGGACAAAAAACAGCTGTCGGAAATTCAACATTTAATCAAAATTGGGATAGTGCAGAATATGTAGGATACATGTATGAAATAGGAAAGCAACATGGAACAAGTAAAAGTAGTGATATAAAAACATATTTAGAAGATTGGTATGCAAATTATACTGATTTAAATAAAACAGGAACAAAAATAACAGATCAAATATATTGTAATGATAGAACAGCGTCAACTTCAGATGTAGCATATTCAACTACAAATTATACAACATTAACAAGTTGGAATTCAACTGGAACAACATATTATTATGGAGCGCATGGAAGAATATTTAATGGTAATAATCCAATGTTAACTTGTGCAGTAGATAGCGATAGATTTACAGTTAATAAAATAAATAGTAAAGGAAATAGTGCATTAACATATCCAATAGGCTTAATAACAATAGATGAAGTTAAAATGGCCGGAAACAATGTGAGTGGAAGCAACACGAGCTATTATTTACATACTGGAGATTATTATTGGGCGGGCTCCCCTTATGTATTCAATTATGGTTATTCGCATGATTTTATTGTCCATGGAGGTGGTTATCTCCGTGGCAGTGATGTGCCTTACCCTTATGGCGTCCGTGGTGTAGTTTCTCTATCCTCTGATGCTAAGTTACTTGGCAGTGGAACATACGATGATGTGTACGTTGTTAGTTGACAACCAATGAAAAAAAGCATATAATTTAAATATGTTTTGAGAAAAACTATGAACAAGACGAAATTACTTATGGAGTTAATAAGAGAGTTAGCAATTGGTGAAAGCTAATAACAAAGTAGTAATTTAGATCACTTGGGAGTTGTTTATCTAAGTAAATAGGGTAAACTGTGTAATTCGCATTAAGAATAATAAGTTAAATATAAAGGTGGTACCGTGCTATATGCACCCTTTTGGTAACCACTTTTTTTATTGGAGGGAAGAAAGATGTTTAAAAAATTAGATGAAAGAAAAACTAATGAAGTTGAAAAAAGTATATTAGATACTTGGCAAAAAGAGGATATTTTATCATTAACTACAAAAGGTGATGAAAATTTTGTATTTTATGATGGACCAATTTATGCTAATGCTAAACCGGGAATTCATCATGTATTTGCAAAAACAATTAAAGATGCTTTTTGTAAGTATAATGTAATGAATGGCAAAAAGGTACTTAGAAAAATAGGCCTTGATACACATGGACTTCCAATTGAGGTTAATGTTGAAAAGAAATTAGGTTTTTCTGGTAAAGCAGATATTGAAAAATTTGGTGTAGAAAATTTTTGTAAAGAGTGTAATAAAGAAACCGCTACAAATATTGATGAAGTAGATAAAGTAACTCAAATGATGGGTCAATTTATTGATACTAAAAATCCATATATTACATGTAGTAATGATTTCATTGAATCTGAATGGTGGATTTTAAAAACTATGCATGAAAAAGGACTTATTTATTATGGCTCTAAAGTGCTTCCATATTGTCCTAGATGTGGAACAGAACTTGCATCACACGAAGTAAGTCAAGGTTATGAAGAAGATAGTGTAAATACTGTTATTGTTCCTTTTAAAATAAAGGGAAAAGATGAATACATGCTTGTATGGACTACTACTCCTTGGACACTTCTTGATAATGTTGCTGCTTGTGTTAATCCAGATTTAACTTATGTAAAAGTTGAAAGTATGGGTTATAAATTTATATTATGTGAAAGTTTAGTAGAAAAGGTTTTAGGAGAGGATGTAAAAGTTCTTGAATCATTTAAAGGTACTGATTTAGTGGGAACAGAGTATGAACAATTAATGCCTTTTGCAAAGGTAGAGGGAAAAGCTTTTGTCGTAGTTGCGGACTCTTATGTTACTGCAGATGATGGTACTGGAATAGTTCATATTGCTCCAGCATATGGTGCTGATGATAATAGAGTATGCACACAAAATGAAATATCTTTTGTTCAAAGTGTTGGTAGTGATGGTAAATATAAAATTGGTCCTTGGAAAGGAACTCTTGTAACAGATAAAGACCTTGAGATAGATATTATCAAATATTTAAAAGAAAATGATAAATTATTTAAGAAAATAAAAATGGTTCATGATTATCCTCATTGCTGGAGATGTAAAAGTCCACTTATATATTTTGCAAAACCTGCTTGGTATGTAAAAACAACAGCTTATAAAGATAAAATTATTGAGGCTAATAAAGCTATTAATTGGTATCCAGATTATGTAGGTCAAAAAAGATTTAATAATTGGCTTGAAAATATGATAGATTGGGGTATATCAAGAAATAGATATTGGGGATGTCCTTTACCTATTTGGGTATGTGATGATTGTAATCATTTTGATGTAATTGGAAGTGTAAAAGAACTTAGTGATAGAGCAAATGAAAAAGATATTGATATTAAAAATATGGAACTTCATAGACCTTATGTAGATAATATTACAATGACTTGTTCATGTGGTGGCACAATGCATAGAGTTAAAGATGTACTTGATGTATGGTTTGATTCAGGTTCAATGCCATATGCACAATATCATTATCCATTTGAAAATAAAGAGCTTTTTGAAAGTCAATTTCCTGCAGATTTTATTGCTGAGGGAGTAGACCAAACTCGTGGATGGTTCTATGTACTACTTGTAATAAGTACAATTATAAGTGGAACTTCATCATTTAAAAATGTTGTAGTTAATGATATGATGCTTGATAAAAATGGTAAAAAAATGAGTAAATCTACAGGTAATATCATTGATCCAATTGCTATTATGGAAAAATATGGAGCAGATTCTATTAGATGGTATATGCTTTATGCATCACCTGTATGGACACCACTTAAATTTGATGAAGATGGTGTAAAAGAAGTATATTCTAAATTTGTTAATCCTTTAAAAAATACATATTCATTTTTTCAAATGTATGCAAATGTAGATAATATCAATATAAATGAATGTAATGTAGATTACTCTGATAGAGAGGAAATTGATAAATGGCTTTTATCAAAATATAATAATTTAGTTAAAAATGTAAGAAATTCATTTTCTGAATATGATTTAAATAAAGTTACTAAATATATTACATCATTTGTATCAGATGATTTATCAAATTGGTATATTAGACGTAATCGTAATAGATTCTGGGGTAGTGAGTTTAATAGCTCAAAGAAAAGTGTTTATATGACTACTTATGAAGTTTTAAGTGGATTATGTAAATTAATTGCTCCGATTGCACCATTCGTTTCTGAAGAAATCTATACTAATTTAACAGGCGAAAAATCAGTTCATTTAGCGAGTTACCCAGTTTGCAATGAAAATCTTATAAATCCTGCTTTAGAGGAAAAAATGGATTTAGTAAGAGATCTTATTTCTATAGGAAGATACGCTAGAGAAGAAAATAAAATAAAAGTAAGACAACCACTTAGTGAAGTATTAATTGATGGTAAATATGAAACTGTTATTGATAATTTAACATCTCTTATCAAAGAGGAATTAAATGTTAAAGAGGTTAAATTTATAAATGATATTAATACTTATATGAACTTTGAAGTAAAACCTAACTTTAAAGAGGCTGGTAAAGTGTTTGGTAAAAATATGAAAGCTTATCAAGAAAAATTATTAAATTTAACCGAAGAAGAACTTGAAAGTATTCAAAAAGGTGAAAGTATTACTTTAAATGTGAGTGGTGAAAATTATGAAGTTACTCCATCTTTAGTTGATATTAGATATAATGCAAAAGAGGGCTTTGATATCGGTATGGATAATGGTAAGTTTGTAATACTTAATGCTGTTATTACTGATTCACTTAAAAAAGAGGGTAATGCTAGAGAATTTGTATCTAAAGTTCAAGCAATTAGAAAAGAAAGTAATTTTGATATTGATAATAGAATTATAATATATGTTAATGCTGATGAAGAGTTTGCAAGTTCTATTAAAGATAATCTAGATTATGTTAAAAATGAAACTCTTGCTATAGAAATTAACTTTGATGATTCTATAGAAAAAGATTTAACTTTAAATGATTATAGTGTTGGTATTAAACTAGAAAGGGTAGCGTAAAGTTATCCTTTTTTTTATAAAAAAAAGATATTTAAATATCTAAGGCTAGAAACAGTTAATTGAAAAAGTTACTTGCATAAATATATAAATAAATGTTATATTATAAATAGGTGAA
>OJAW01000586.1_pt1 | contig 25115 bp, 12 predicted proteins | sample 1589151 | NCBI WGS metagenome assembly OJAW01 (sample SAMN03283290) | human gut metagenome | biome: human-associated habitat; material: feces | host: Homo sapiens | place: Peru | collected 2012
GACCAACTATCCAAAGGCTATCAAGGCATTCTATATGAAGATAGACGAGGAGGAGTCTGGATTCGGCGGCAAGAGCGGACAGACCGTTCAGGGCACCGACGTTCTCTTCCCGCAGATCGGCGAGATCATCGGCGGTTCCGTACGTGAGGAGAGCCTTGAGAAGCTGACGGCAGAAATCAATGAGCGCCATATCCCGATGAAGGATATGTGGTGGTATCTCGACACACGTAAGTACGGAACATGTCCTCATGGTGGTTTCGGACTCGGTTTCGAGCGTCTCATCCTCTTCGTCACAGGTATGCAGAACATCCGCGACGTGATTCCTTTCCCAAGGACACCTAAGACGGCAGAGTTCTAATCGACAACGTACATACTTTTCTTTAAGACTATTAATAATGAAGCCTGGGAATCGCACCGCTTGCGATATCCCAGGCTTTTTCAGTCTGATTCGGTAATATAAAACAAAAGGCTGCAAGCAGCTATAAAATATTACATTATACGGCCTAATAACCGTTTCGTTTTAAATCCATTATCCATACAATTACGCCGACAAAAATATATGTCCGGATTTTCCCCCACAGCGTGGGGAATGAAACCCCACATTAGGGGGTGTTGTTCCCCACGCTGTGGGGGGATTTCGCGGTAATCCTTATCGTAGTGTCGTTCCAGTCGATTATCCCTCTATTTCTCCACCAATACGATACCCATGCCGCCCTCTTCCAGCGTTATGATATGGCGCTTATACAGGTCGCCTATAGCCTTCTTGAAAGTCTTCTTGCTCACCTGGAAACGGTCGTAGATATCTTCTGCGTTGCTCTTGTCGCCAAGGTTGCAGTAGCCGTTGTTCTCCTTGAGGTAGTCGAGCAGGGTGTCGGAAAATTCTCTCGACAGTTTCTTTCCTGTGGGCTGCAGCGTAACGTCGATCTTGCCGTCAGGACGCACGGTGCCGATATATCCCTTCATGCGGTCGCCGGTGTGGATATATTTGAATATCTGGTCCTTGTATACCAGTCCGCCGTATTTGTTGTCTATAATCACCTTGAATCCCAGATCCGTCTTCTGCCATACCAGCAGGTCCACCTCCTGTCCGTGTCTGTAGTCGGGAGTCTCCTCGCTTAGATAGCGCTCCACCTTTGCCGAAGCCATGATGCGGTAGCTCTCCTTGTCGAGGTGTATGTGTACGATATACGAGTTGCCCCTCACCATTTTCATCTTCTGTTCGCGGAAGGGGCAGAAGAGGTCCTTCATCAGTCCCCAGTCGAGAAATGCTCCGAACTGGTTTGTCCAAGCCACTTCGAGGTAAGCAAACTCGCCCACCATCGCCTTTGGAGTCAGCGTGGTGGCTACGGGGCGCTCGTCCTGGTCGAGATATACGAACACGTCGAGAGTGTCGCCCGGTTTGCAGCCCTCCGGCACGTAGCGTGTTGGCAACAGGATCTCACCCTCGTCGCCACCGTCGAGATACATGCCGAAGTCCACTTCCTTCACCACCTTCATGGTGTTCATTTCGCCTAATTTTATTCCTTTCATAGTTTGTCGCTTTTTTCTTCTTTTTCGTTTACTTTCCTGACTCGCTTCCCGTTTCCGCATCCGTTCTCACTTCTGTTCCTGAATTCTGTGATGCCGGCATTTCCGTTTTTGCGTCAGCTTCAGCATCCTGTGATGCCCCAGCTTCCGCTTCCTTCTCCAGCATACCGTCCCTCATCTTTATCGTGCGGTCGGTGATGCTTGCCAGCTGTTCGTCGTGGGTCACGATGATGAAAGTCTGTCCCGTCTTGTCGCGCAGGTCGAAGAAGAGCTGATGCAGCTCCGCCTTGTTCTTGGAGTCGAGGCTTCCCGACGGTTCATCGGCGAGCACCACAGCCGGGTTGTTCACCAGAGCCCTTGCCACTGCCACGCGCTGTTTCTCTCCGCCCGACAGTTCGTTGGGCTTATGCTTGGCGCGGTCGGCGAGTCCCATGAAGTCCAGCAGTTCCATGCCACGTTTCTTAGCCTCGCTTTTCGACATTCCCGCTATGAAGGCAGGAATCATGATATTCTCAAGCGCCGTGAATTCAGGCAGCAGCTGATGAAACTGGAACACGAAGCCGATGTTTCTGTTGCGGAAGTCAGAGAGCTTTTTCTGGTTCAGTCTCCTCACGTCCACTCCGTCAATCATTATCTCCCCGCTGTCGGGCGAGTCGAGCGTACCGATTATCTGGAGCAGTGTGGACTTTCCCGCACCGCTCGGTCCCACGATGCTCACCACCTCTCCTTTGTCTATATGCAGGTCGATGCCCTTGAGCACCTGCAGCGAGCCGAAGCTCTTTGTGATATTCTTTATGTCGATCATTGTCTGTTATATTGTCGGTTTATTGTTGTCTTCCGTTTCCTCCCGTGGCTTGTCATGATGCGTCGGAGCGTCATTTGTCTATCTTCTTCATCACCCAGTTTACTATCGAAGAGTAAGCACTGTCAACGGAGTGATGCTGTGGCGCCGTGAATGTCATGTCCTCAGGCGACTGTCCGTTCTGGTCGGGGAACACCACCATCAGATTATGCTCGTGGTAGTGTCGGTATAGCTCCATCGGCAGCCGTTCGAACACCGGTTTGTATGACACCGTGCCCTGTCTTGCCGAAATCACCACGAGCATGTGGTCGCTGCTCATCTGCTGCGCCAGCTGTGTGAATTCCTTCCAGTGTTCCATCAATACATATTCAGCCCTCACTCCCGGGTGCTGGTTGCGTATGTATTCATTGATGAGCGATGTCGATTCTATCCTTCCGTGGAATATTATCCGGCAGCTCAGGTTTTCAGCCAGTCTCGCCAGCCTCTCTATCCAGCGGTAGAAACCCTGTTCGAACTCCACCCTCGACGGCACCGCCACAACAATCCTCCTCAGCGTGTTCAGCGGTCTGTTGCACCGGCAAAGTATAATCTGCCTGTTCAGTTGGTTCACGAGGTCTGGTGTGAATATCCCCCAGAACTTGTCGCCGTCGGTCTTCTTCTCGTGCAGTCCCATTATTATTTCCGATGCGTCATACTCCTTGAAGGCGTGTATGATGCCGTTCGTGATGTTTGTGGCGAGCCGGCTCTGCGTGAGCATCCTCACGTCTACGGCACTTGCCATCTTCGTCGCTTCCTCCAGTGTGCGCTTTCCGAGCGCCTGGAATTTCTGGCTGTCCTCGTCGTCATACACCACGTTGAGACCTATCAGTCCGCGGTTCAGCTTGTTGTTGTGCATCATGAGCGCCATGCTCATCAGCGTCTCTATCTGTCCGCCCGATCTCAGCGGCACGAGAATCTTCTCGTCGTCGTTCTTCCCTTCGCTTTCAGACGCCAGTCCCTCGGTCAGCGTTATCTTCTGCGAGGCGTTGTCGGTCATCATTGATCCGAAGACACACGTGAAGAGAATCATTATCACCACGGCGTTGAGCATGTCGGAGTCAACGAGATATTCGCCAGGTGTTGTCTGCAGTTTCATTCCCACCATCACGATGGCGATAGATCCGGCGGCATGCGATGATGTGAGTCCGAACATCATGTTGCCGTTAGACCATGGCATCCTGAACACGCCCTTCATGACGTATGCCGCCAGTCCTTTGCCCAGCGTGCCGAAGAATATGATGCAGAATATCACGAAAACCGTGTGCCATCCAGTGAACAGCACCCTCACATTTATCAGCATTCCCACTCCGATGAGGAAATATGGTATGAAGAGCGCGTTGCCCGTGAACTCCAGTCTGTTCATCAGCGGCGACACGTGGGGTATGTAGCGGTTTAGGATCAGTCCGGCGAAGAACGCTCCGAACACCCCTTCCAGTCCGATGAACCCCGATACCGCCGCACTGAGGAACATCAGCGCCATCACGAAGATATACTGCGCCACGGCATCCGAATACCGCCTCAGGAACCATCGTGCCATCCTCGGCAGCAGCATCAGTCCGCCTGCCACAAACAGGAATATCTTCAGCAGGAACAGACACCAGAATCCCACTCCGGCGCCGCTGCCGAACGAGCCCACTATGGCTGCCAGCACCACCAGCGCCAGCGTCAGGGCTATCATCGAAGCCCCCACACACAGTGTCACGCTGACATGTCGCTGCAGTCCGTATTTGCAAACGATAGGGTAGGCGATGAGCGTGTTTGATGCCATGATGCTGCTGATGAGCAGCGTTGCCGTGGGGTTATAGTTGAGCAGCGAGCTGCTCGCCCAGTAGGTCAGTGCGAAAGGCAGCAGGAAGGTGAGCAGTCCGAACAGTGCCACCTTCTTGCCGTTGCTCTTCAGTCCCTCGATGTCCATCTCCAGTCCGGCGAGAAACATGATATAGTATAGTCCCACCTTTCCGAAGAGTTCGAAGCTGCTGTCGCGCTCCAGAATGTTCAGACCGTATTTGCCCACTACCACACCTGCGAGCACCATTCCCACGATGTGTGGAATGCGCAGTTTCCCCATCACGATAGGTGCCGCGAGGATTATGAAGAGCACGACGAAGAAAATCATCGTCGGGTCTGTAATAGGCAGGTAATTGGAAATATCCGGTATCATAATGCACTAAATTTAATGCAAAGGTGCAAAAAAAATGTTAGAATTGGCGAGATGTACATCGAAAGTTGTAATTTTGCAATAATAATTAAGATAAACGTGCGATTATTAAACACAAATCAAATTAAAAAGTAGATATGAAAGTAGCAATAGTAGGCGCAAGCGGTGCCGTGGGACAGGAGTTCCTGCGTATCCTTGCTGAGAGAGATTTCCCTATGGACGACCTCGTGTTGTTCGGTTCTGAGCGTTCGGCAGGCAGAAAATACACCTTCAAGGGCAAGGAATATGAGGTGAAGCTTCTTCAGCACAACGATGACTTCAAGGATATCGACATCGCCTTCACCTCGGCCGGCGGCGGCACATCAGAAGAGTTTGCCGGCACCATAACGAAATACGGTTGCGTGATGATCGACAATTCCAGTGCCTTCCGCATGTGCGACGACGTGCCTCTGGTAGTGCCTGAAGTGAATGCCGAGGATGCCCTGAAGCGTCCGCGCGGCATTATCGCCAACCCAAACTGCACCACGATAATGATGGTGGTGGTGCTGAACCCCATCGACAAGCTGAGCCACATCAGGAAGATACACATCGCCTCATACCAGAGCGCTTCGGGAGCAGGAGCGGCTGCCATGGCGGAGCTGGAGCAGCAATACAGGGACATTCTGGAGACGGGCAGCACCACACACGTGGAGAAATTCCCTCATCAGCTTGCCTACAACGTGATTCCGCAGATAGACAAGATGACTCCCAACGACTACACCAAGGAGGAGATGAAGATGTATAACGAGACACGCAAGATAATGCACTCCGATGTACGCACGAGTGCTACCTGTGTGCGCGTGTCGTCATTGCGCTCACATTCAGAGAGCGTGTGGTTCGAGACCGAGCGTCCGCTCACCGTGGAGGAAATCCGCCAGGCTCTGAAGGCGGCGCCGGGAGTGACCCTCGAAGACGACCCTCAGAACTATGTATATCCGATGCCTCTGGAGAGTGCCGGCCACGACGATGTGTATGTGGGCCGCGTGCGCAAGGATCTTGCCGACGACAACGGCAACACGCTGTGGCTAACCGGCGACCAGATTCGCAAGGGTGCCGCACTGAACGCCGTTCAGATTGCCGAATATCTCATCAAGGTGGGCGACGTGAAGTAACGGGCGCGCCCTGCTTGCAGAAACAACTGATTCTGAAAAGGAATTGAAATGAAAGACATATTGCGACTTTCCGATCTCACGATCGGATATGGCAAGACGACAAACAGGCGAGTGGTGATGCAGGGTATTGAAGCTGCCCTGCATCCCGGTCGCCTCACTTGTCTTATTGGCGACAACGGAGTGGGAAAGTCCACCCTGCTGCGCACCATCTCCGCCTTCCAGCCTAAGCTCGGCGGAGAGATAATGCTCGGCGAGAGAGAGATTGACTCGTTCACCCGTCAGGAACTGGCGAGGCTCATCGGAGTGGTGCTCACGGAGCGGCCGCAGGTGCAGAACCTCACCGTGTTTCAGATGGCTGCCATGGGGCGCAGCCCGTACACGGGATTCTTCGGACGCCTCAGCGACGACGACAGGCGCATAGTGGGCGAGAGCCTGCGTATGGTGGGCATAGAGCATCTTGCCGGACGCATGGCAGGCACACTGAGCGACGGTGAGCGACAGAAGATGATGACGGCGAAGGCGCTGGCGCAGCAGACCAGCGTGGTGTTTCTCGACGAGCCTACGGCTTTTCTCGACTATGGCAGCAAGGTGGAGACACTGCAGATGCTCCGTTCGCTGTGTCATGACAACGGCAAGACGATACTCCTCTCCACACACGACCTCGAACTGGCGCTGCAGATTGCCGACGACCTGTGGGTGATGACTCATGAGCGGCTCATCACCGGACCTACCGCCGCCCTCGCCGCCGACGGCACCCTGTCGCGGTTTATCGACAAGCGCGGCATCCGCTTCGATCCCACCACGATGACGATACGTGTGGTGGCGGAATAGCTTACCCTTTTTTTTATTTGTTTTACTGAAACTGAAAGCCTGACTGTGGCAAATGGTCAGGCTAAGAATCCCTTAACGGTAATTGACTGATTGGGGTAGGAAAATAGATGCGAAATCTGCCCAATTTCGCTATATATTCCTTGTTTTTTAACATCACACTATTCGATTAGTCAATTTTTTTCATTACCTTTGCCGGCACAATTTGGTACGAAGACAATTTCGATATTTTACTGATGAGGAAAGAGAAGACTCCTCGTTCAGACTACTAAGAAGTATATAAAAATTAATTTACAAACAAAATTCAGTTATCTGTTTATGAAGAAAGAAGAGCAATCTTTTGGCTGCGGCATATCCATGTCGCAGAAAGGTCGTGCCCTGTCTGGATGGATTCTGCGTATCGTCCCTCTCTTCGCTATGCTTTTCGCCACAGTGGCGGCAAAGGCGGCGGGCGACGGCGATGGCGTGAAGTTCAATCCGGGGGTGAGGTATTCGCAGTGGGCGATAAACTCCAGGGCGCATGATTTTTATGCCAATTCCACAGCCTTCGGTCTGGCGAAGTATAAAGCCGACGGAACCAGTGTGGAGATTAAGCGTAATGACACGAAGAAGAAACTGGACTATGTCCCGGGTCTCGTTGCAAAGTCGATGATAGAGGCAGCCGACTATTATCAGAATTTCGATTGGTCGAAGCCTTGGTTTGCCAGCGTAAAGGAGTATGGCGATGCTTATTATAATAGCGTGCCAAACGGTGGCGGCAGCCTCGACGACCTCAACGCCGTGAAGCTCTACATCGGAATCTATAACTACAAGAATGCATCGGCAACAGATAAGGAAAATGCCCAAACGGCTATCGGCAGGGCAACGGAAGGTCTTATAGCCCACAACAAGAACAATAGCATCCAGTCTGGCACTCTCGCCGGCGACGCAGTAGTGGGAGGATGGTTCCACAAGGAAGCCTACAACAACCAGATGTGGCTCGACGGCGCATATATGGGTTCGGCACTGCTCGCTCAGATAGTGAATTTCAATGGCGCCGGCTCAAACGTGTTCGGCAGCGCTGACAAAGATTGGGAGATGGTGGTCAAACAGCTCAATATCGTGTGGAACATGTGCTGGAATTCTACAGACAAGCTGATGTATCACGCCTTTGAGGCGAATGCAGGAACGGGAACGTCTAAGTCGCATGCCGACACATGGGCAGGACTGAACGGCACGACGAAGCCATACACCTTTCATTCGGCTGCCTATTGGGGACGTGCCAACGCATGGTATATCTTCGCTCTCGTGGATGCCCTCGAAGCGATGGGTAAGGCAGGAAGGACTTCTGACGCCAACTACACCTCTCTGAGAAACCATCTGCAAGACCTCGCCGCTGGCATCGTAGCGCGTCAGACAAGCGATGGCGGATGGTATCAGCTGCTCGACAAAACAGATTCTTTCGAGGCAACCAGCTACAACAGCAACTGGTCTGGCAAACCATCGAGCGCTACCAACTATATCGAGACCTCTGCCACGGCAATCTTCTCTGCGGCTTTGTTTAAGGCGGCGCGTCTCGGACTGATTGACGCCAAATACAAGGAGAACGCCAAGAAGGCTTTCGAATGTCTGGTGAACAACTACACATATCTGAAAGACGGAAGTCTGGAGATATGGGGCAGCTGCCGGTCGGCAGGACTCGGCGGCGGCACGGATGGAATTTATGCCGAAGGCGGCAAGAAATTCCGTGACGGATCAAACGAATATTATCTGCTGGGCTATGATGTGCCGATGGTGAAAAAAAAAGAGGGACTCACCGAGGGCAAGGTGCTCGGCGGTTTCATTATGGCGGCAACGGAATATGAGCGCGCTTATCAGAACCAGGACAATGCCTCGCAGATACTCTTCTCTTACGACCTGAAGCCTGCTTACGACCTGACGCAGTCGGGCGCTACGGCTCCCAAAGTGGAGGTGTGTGGCACGGGTGCTGACCAGGCGAAATACCAGTGGTATGACGCCAATACTGATGCTGCCGTAAAGGGAGCCACAGAGGCTCAGTTCATTCCTCAAACCACAGGCAACTATTACTGCAAGGCTACAGTGGACAACACGAGCATACAGACGAGTGCGACGAATATCAAGGTTAATTCCAACTCTTCTGCCGACAAGCAGAAATTCACCGTCACTGCTACGGCAGTGAACGGAACAGTGGAAATCAAGGACGGCGCCGACAATGTGGTGACCTCCGGAACACAGGTGGAGGAGGGCACCAAGCTGATCTTCACCGCTAAGGCAAACACTGGATATGTGTTTGACAGCTGGACGGCAACCGGTGGTGAGGCATCCGACAATGTATATACCATCAGTTCCATCGCTGCCGACGTCAACGTGAAGGCTAATTTCAAAAAGGAAAATACTGGAGGTGGCGATACCGGAGGGGAAACGACGACGGAGACGGTATTTTCGATGGTGACCACGGCTGAAAGTGATGTCAGCGTAGCTAGTGGAGATACCAAAACTTTGGACGGCAATGCAGATAAAACTGGAGGAAGCGCAGAATTATATAATGGTAAGAGTTCGGCAACTGTTATGATTTCCAAGACTGAAGGTGTGAAGCTTAATGGCAGCCGCAATTCATATATGAAAGTCACTCTCAACAAGCCGCTTGCCAAAGGAGATGTAATCGCAGCGCCGGATTGTGGTTCTTCCTTCTATGTTACCTCGGCTGATACTAAAACTACAGATGCACCCGAGGTGAATGCTACTGGCTATACTATTCCAGAGAATAGTGATTTGATTGGAAAGACCGTGATTTATTTCTGGAGCGGAAAAGGCAAGTCTATCACCATCACCCGCAAGACCACTACTCAGACGACCTCTCCTCTGGTTATTGCCGTGGAAAACGTGGAGATGAATGTCACCGACGAAGAGACTCTGCAACCGGAAGTGAGAGTGTATGGCATTGGTGACAAACTGCTTACTCTCGGCACAGACTATAAACTGTCTTTCTCTACCGATAACGACAATGTGACCATCAATGACAAAGGTGTTTTCACGGCGGCTGGAAGCCAGTTCAATTATACTGAAGGCGTCACCCACGTCACCGTTACGGCTACACCGTCGGAAAAGCTTGCCGGACAATATACCAAAGCAACAGAGGACTTCACGTTCACCGTGAGGAAGGGCAAGATGAAGCCCGAGTTCATGTCTGCTTTCAATGCTACAACCATCAAGGTGGCAAAGGGCACGAAGAAGACCATCGAGGTGCCTCTCAATTATGGAGGAGAGAACGTGAGCGGATATTTCGATGTGAAATACTCTTGCTCTCCTTCGTTAAAGCTGACAAACTCGAATAACACGATGGCATGCACCTTCAGCACAGTAGGTACATACACTATAACGGTCAGCGCCACTCCTAAAATCATCAATCAAGGCACCGACGATGAGTTCAACTATGCTGATGAGTATGACGCTCCGGATAATGTGACATTCACTGTTGAAGTGAGCGGTTCTTATACCGTTCCTACAGTCATTCTCAATCCCTCTACAGACAAGACTATCTATGTGGGCGATGTGGTGGATGCTCCGGCCGTAAGCGTTACTGATGCATCGGACACGGCAATCGACAACTACACCATGGAGTGGACATCCTTTGCACCCGACGTTTGTAAGGTGGATGCCACAACGGGCAAGATCGAAGGCGTGAGCGCCGGCGACAAGGTGAAGATACAGCTGAGAGTGAGTGGAGACAGTTTTGAGGATGTGTTCAAGTATGTCCTCGTTTCTGTGGACGACCCAGCGAAATATCGCGTGAAGGCTCCTAAATCGGGAGTGACATACAGTCCGATGACACCGTTCTTCAATGGGGACAATACCCTCGCCGTGACTCTCGGCGGATGGAGCTTCACCGACCGCGACACGGCTCCCGTGTCGAAAGAGGGACTCACCTATGGCGATAAAAACAAATGGGCTGATGACTCTTCTAAGGCAACCTGGGTTATCAAGGGCTTCGACTATTATCTCCCCGGTCTCACATGCCAGAATGCTCGTCAGGAAGACGGTGCCTGTCCGTTGCCAAGCGAGACTCAGTGGTATGACGGCAAACTGCAGAAGGTAAAGGGCGGCACGGTAGATCCGATGTTCTATGTGCCATGCTCGGGAGCATATCTCACGGTGGAGCCAAAGACCAACGGTAAGGTGAGCGTCAGCGTGTTCCAGAATGGAGTGTTCGACAAGTCGGGCGGCGTTTACGCATACCGTCCGCAGCGTCGTGTGTTCGTATTGGACGAGGCTGGAAAGGTGGTGGCATCTGAGGCGACAATCAGTGCTACAGGAGGCAAGCTCTCTGTGGCAGACAAGAACGCAACGGGCGACCTGAAGGATCCGTACAAGATAACAAACTATCCTTGTAATATCACAGGACTGGCGAGTGGTCCTTCTACCACTGGCGGCGGCAAAAAAAATAGCAATCCTTCGCCTACCATTGAAGACGTGAAGAATCATTTCCGCGGCATGACTTCGTTTGAGATGACTGCCACGGGATTTCAGAACAACGTGTATGAGAGCAACATCGACAACAAGGTTACATGGGGCAGTTATGCCACACCAAACAATGGTGCCGACGACAATGTGAAGGGTTCTCACGGATGGTCGGTGCTCGTGGATGCGGCTGTGACTTACACCTTCGATGTGAAGGCTGGCAAGACATATTATATATATAACTATGGTTCGAAACTCGGTTTCTATGGATTCTCATTTGATGAGGCTAAGGGACAGACGGTGAAGAACTATGAATTTGATGAGGCTGCTGCAAACACCATCGAACTCACCAAGCCTGGCGAACTCGCCACGGCGAAGGTGAACCGCAAAATGACGGCTGGCGTGTGGACAACATGCGTGTTGCCGTTCAGTCTGAACAAGCAGCAGGTGGATGCCATATTCGGAAATACTTACGACAGGGAAACTCCCAACGGAACGCAGATTCTGTATTTCGACCGTGTGGACGGAACGAAGGCTATTTTCGTGCGCCATGCCTACAACAATATCGTGGCTGGCAAACCATTCCTCATCAAACCGACAAAGGATGTCGCCTCTATCAATACGGCAGAGGTGAAAGGCTATCCTTACGTGACGATAGAGAACAGTCAGCCGGCAGAATGGTGCAAGGGCAACGGATATGTATGGATGTCGAGCTACAGCAACGACCTGACAGTGCAGGCGGGCGACTGCTTCATCAGCAACAATGACGGTTCGTTCAAGAACTTCGTTGGCGAATCGGGCACGCTGAAGGGCTTCCGCGGTTATCTCAAGCATATCGGCACCAACGGAGTGTCTGAGCCAAAGAAACTCACCGTGGGCATGGGCAGCAATGTGACAAGCGACGAGACTTCGGCAATCGACGGTATCTTGATCGACGGCGACATGCCGGCAGACAGCGTCACCGCAGCAGACGGTAAGGTGTATAACCTCAACGGACAGGTTGTGGCAACCTCATACCGACAGTTCCAGACATTGCCCGGCGGCGTGTATGTGGTTAACGGAAAGAAAGTAGTAAAGTAAGCAAGTACCTGAATATTTGTAGCAAACAAGTTTTGAATACTTGTAGTAAGCAGGTTTCACAATACTTGTCGCAGTCAAGTTCAGACAGCTTGTAGAAACTAATAATAAATGTAACAATGAACAAGAAAACATATATCACCCCACAGACCACGCTTGTGAAATGTCATATCGAGGGCGTGATGCAGCAATTGTCAAAGACTGTTAGAGACCAAACGGGCAACACCACTCCACCCACAATACAAGACGGCGGCAACGGTGGGAAAGATGATTTGAGCAAGGAGAACTCTGGTCTCCTTTGGGACTATTAGTCCCGCTTCTTTTTCTTTTTGTCGGCATCATGTCGGGATAGGGTAGCTCACAGCTCCCTATCCGCATGATGTCCATGCAAGTCGCCATGACAGAACGGCATAATCTCCGTTAGTGTATCAGACGATGTAATGTCAGTTTATACATCAGACGTTGTAATGTCAGTTTATCCATCAGACGGTGTAATGTCTTTGACTCTAAAATAAATAGCGCAATAAATTTTGTCAGGTGGAAAAAATACCGTACCTTTGCACCGCAAAATTGCGCTTGTGGCGAAATTGGTAGACGCGCCAGACTTAGGATCTGGTGTCTCGCGACGTGTAGGTTCGAGTCCTATCAGGCGCACCATAAAGAATCCTAACTGCTTGAATATGAGCAGTTAGGATTTTTGCTTTTATGTTTTTGCCGAGTTAATTTACTTGTATCTGTTATATTCTCAGCAAATTCATTTTTTATATTCAAAATCCTGCCTTTTCTACTTCAATCAGTTCCTGAATTGCGAGACCTGCACAATCTGTCCATTTCAATCAGTTTCTGAATTGCAGACCTGCGCCATTGGCGTCTATCACGATAGGCTTCTCGCGGGAGACTTCCTCGGCGAGGATCTTCTTGGAGAGGTCGTTGAGGACAAGACGCTGGATGGCTCTCTTTACAGGACGGGCACCGAACTCCGAATCGTAACCGGCATCTGCCAGATAGCGGATGGCGGCATCTGTCACGTTGAGCGTGAAGCCCTGCGGTTCAAGCATCTTCTTCACTGCGTTCATCTGCAGACTTACCACCTGTGCTATCTCGTCTTTGGTGAGAGGCAGGAACATGATGGTTTCGTCGATACGGTTGAGGAACTCCGGACGGATGGTCTTCTTCAGCATCTCCATCACCTTCTGCTTCGTTTCGCCGACGATGGTATCTCTTCGTACGGCGCGACAGTATCTGAAGCACACGGCGGATTTGACAATTCGGCATATTTTGCAACCAAAACCATCAATCATCCCGTCATATCATGTCATTTCTCCATACACACCTTTACCGTCTTTCCTCCCGGCGCAGGATATACATGCCCTTGGGCAGCGGTGCGGTGCCCTCATATCCGCCCACTTTCATGCCGGTGGCCGTATATATCTCCGTCGTGCCGTCCGGCAATCTGCCTACGCCACTTATCCCCGACGGACTGGCGATGGAGAATGTCTCGCCGTTCATGCAGCTCATTTCCTCCGGCAGGGGCAGCCAAATGCCGCTATCGTCCGTCGCATAAATCTTCACAGGGTGCGAATAAAGCAGCTGTTTACCGTCAGTATAGCTATGGAATACTGTTAGTGTAGCTATGTTGCACCAAAGGTGTAGCTATGTTGCACCAACAGTGCCAGGATGCTACACTTCTCTGGTACCGTTTTTTCTTTTTATTTACTTGATAGCCTCTCCATTTGCCTATTGGCTTATTGACAGCAAGCCGAAGGCAGACGGAACTTGAATAAGCCTGTTTCTCTCTATACATTTAGTCCCAATCGGTCATCAGAATGTTCATTGTGTCGGTTTATTACTGCTTGCCGTCAGGCAGTATTCAAAAAAAATAGAGGCGGACAATGCCCGCCGGCCTGCCCACCTCTATACGATGATGTATTAACTTTTTACCGTTTACTTCTTGATAAGCTTCTTGGTCTGGTTCGTTGCGTTGTCCTTGATGATATAGGTACCGTTGGCAACCTTGGCAACTGCGTTCTTGCCCTTGGCGATGAGCGCACCGTCGAGAGAGTAGATGCTCACGTCGCTGTCGGCAGAGAATGCCACGCCGCTGATTGCTGAGACCGGAACCGCCTCAAGCGGAACGTCGATTACCATATCTTTCTCTGACGAGATGCCAGCCTGCATGTAGGCGTAGTACTTGTCGGCCGTTACCGTCATCTTGTAAACCTTTGAAGGCTGCATGATGTCGATGCTGTATTTGCCGTCGGCAGCAGTTGTCGTGGCGTAAACCACGTCGTCGCTTACCATCGATACCGTGGCGTTCCCGACAGGAGTCTTGTCTTCCTTGTTCGTCACTGTTCCGGAGATGTTGTACTTGAACTCGGCTGTGAGATACAATACTGTGGTGTTGTATACCCTCGACCAGTCCTTCTCCTCCACCTGATTTTCAGATGAACGATAGAAAGTGGTGGTCTTCTCGTTGTTGTCCACCACGTAGTTGATGGATATGGAACCGCTGCTCAGCACGTCTCCGCGACCAGCTATTCTGATATTCTCGCCTTCGTATACGAATCCATTAGGGATATCGATGGTAAAGAGTGTTGCCGGCTCGGTAGGACTGCCCACCTGAATGCCGTCGGCAAACTTGATTTCATCGTCAAAGATGAGCTGCATCTTCGTGGTGTCGCCCAATGCCACGCCATTCTCATTGCTGTCAGCTGTATTCTCAATCCATAGCTTAGCCTTGAGGTCGATGCCACCAGGAGTCCATCCGCGGTATTCTATGCGGGTAATCTTCATACCCTTCTTCATCTTGAGCATCTTTGCAGGATAGATAGCCTGAGTCTCGCTGTGCTTCCAGTATGGGTTCACCGGAGCATCCATCGCATTGCTAAGGGCGTCGCCCACCTGCTTCTTGATTACAGCCTCCTCTTCGGCCACAGCCACTTCCACTTCGTCTCCGCTTGTCACCTTCTCGCCTTCGGTCAGCTCGGCAGAAATCTTGTCCGTGCCCACCTCGTGAGGTGTGTAGCTAAGCAGCAGCGTGGTCTTCTCGCCAGCAGCGATGTCCACCGTCTTGGCAGTAGCGATTTCCTCGCCGTTCCTCTTGAGTTTTAACCAGTAGCCGTCAGCTTTCTTGTCGGCTGTGGTATAGTTGAACACATCAACAGCCATCTGGTATTCGTAGTTTACCATACCCTCCTTAGGGGCGATGGCATTTGCTATCATAAGGTTTTTGGCCTCTGTCATGGCAATGTTGAGAGTGTTCTCCTTGTTGGTGTTCACGTCAACAGAGTCCATCGGTTCGAGGTAGTAGCCCAGCTTTCTTGCGCTTACGCCGTACTTGCGGTCATACTTGAATATCGTCATGTCATACTTACCCTCGGCATCGGTTGTGGCGTAATATTCCACTCCGTCATTTGAGAGTGTCACCTCAGCATCTTTCAGTGCGGTACCCGTAGTCTTGTCAGTTACCTTTCCGCTCAGCGTATGAGGATCGGTGGCAACGCAGAAGTATGCCACTGGCAGCTTGATGAATTCGTTCTTTACAGTACCCCATTCGTTATAGCTATGCTTTGCCTGGTCGGTGATACTTCCGTCAAACTCGAAGTTCACGCTCTTGTATGTATCAGCCTTGTGTACGAACAGCAAGTGCATTCCCTTTCCGTCGTAAACGATAGGCTCTGCGAAGTTGAGTTCGAGCTGCACAACAGGTTCTACAGCAGATCCACCCTGCTCGAAGTGCACGGCTTTGTCGAATATCTTTGTCATGCTCGTTGAGTCAGCGTCTACTTTGTTTTCCTCAAACTTGGTCTGGTCGGTGCTGTTCATGTATACTCTGACACTGGCGTCGAGGTTTCCGTAGCCTACGAAGCCGCGGAACAGCATCTTGGTTATCTTGGTACCCACCGGCAGGTCGATATCTGCAGGCTTGTAGATAATTTCTGTCTGGCTTTCCTTCTCGTAGGTATAAACCGGTCCGTCGGTGTATGCCGTGCCGGTCTTGTTGCCCACAGCCTTCTCGCTCTCGGAGATCTCCCTGGAGATGGTAATCTCTGTAGGATCAGACACAACTACGTAGTCACCGGCGTCGAACTTGAATGTCACGATGTGCTTACCTGTAGTGTGAGGGATGAATTGTGCGGTGAGTTCCACTTCCTTGTTCTGCGGAAGCTTCACGCTCTCGATGCTGGCGGCGAGAATGTCGTCAACATAGAGTCCGAGGTTGTATTCCTCCGGCTCCTCGGCATCATCTCTCATGCTCACGATCTTTGCATGTGCGGTGATTGAGGTGTTCACAGTGCCCACGTCATTCATGCTTGTGGATGTGAAGAATACGTCGTGGTCAACTGCGGTCTTCTGGAATCCGTAGATGTTGTCCACGTATACGCTCTTGCCGTCGAATGCTATGTAGACCTTTCCGGCAGGTATGTTGTCCAGGGTGTATTCCTTGTATCCGTAGTAGTTGTTCCAATAGCCCTTTGTCACGACTTCGTCAGACAGTTTGTCGGCGTCGTTCTCGGCTGTTGTGGAGATGCTGCGCACAGCTGTCCAGTTCCTTCTGTCGGTAGAGTAAAGGATGTCGAGTGTGGATTTGTCGTCCTTTCTGGCTGCGATGAAGCGCATGGTCTCGCCTGCCTTGACCTCAAGCAGCGGAGTGACGAGTCTCTTTGGTTCGTCGCTGTATGATGTGGCGTAGCCTGCCTTGGTGTTGCCTATCATGTTTATGTCCTTAGGATATGAATCGGTGCTCCAGTCGTTGTAGCAGTCGGTAGGAATGCCGTCCTCAAAGTCAACGAAGTATGTGAATTCGTCGGCAGTCTCGCCCTTCACGGCGAAGGTCAGGTCGCCGGCGTTTGACTTGAGCACGAGTTCTCCGTCTTTCTTACCCACTGTTCCGGCGGTCATGGTCATGATTACCTGTGCCGTATCGTGTGGCGCCACGGTGAAGGCGGCAGCCTTGTTCAATACGTAGCCCTCCGGTGCGGTGAGTTCAGTTATGTTGAGGTCGGCACCGCCGTCGTTCTTCAATACGAATGTGCCTGTCGCCTCCTTCTTGTTGATGCCGAAGTCAAGCACCGCACCGCTTTCGTATTCCTTCTTCTGGTCTGAATTCATGAAGGCGAGTGTCGGTACGTGTGGCGTAATCTTGAACTTCAGTCCGTCTACGGAACTGCCGCCAAGATTCTCGCGTATCTTATATTGATATTCAAGAGGGAACTTGTTCACGTCCATTTCGGCGGAGATATCGATATCGGCAGACAGTTCGCCAGCCGCCAGGTCCTGCGGAATGGCTACGGTAGCCATCACGCTGTCATTGAGAGTGGCGTTGATGAGGGAGATGGAGAAGTTCTCCGTGTCCTTCGGGATGTCCACATTACCAGTGTTTCTCACGTTCACCTTGAATGCCACGTTGAACTTACCGTTCTCGTCGGCGTCCTGGTTCTCCGGCATGTTGCTCGTTACGGAAGACACCTTTATCTCCGTTTTCTGGTCGATTTCGGCGCTTGCAGCGGAGAAGTTGTCGATGTAGACATTGTTTCCCAAAATACCGATGCGGCTGCCGTCGGGCTGCTGCGGGATGTTCACCTGCACGTAGGTTGCTGCGTTCAGCGTAGGCACGGTCACGTTAATCATCTTGCCCGCCTTGAGCTTGCCGCCTTCCTCGGTGATGGTGTAGAAGTAGATGTAGCCAGTACCGCTCTTGCCCTTCTTCACCCAGATGCTCGACGTACCGGTTATCGCCGGTGTAACGAGCATGTCCTTACAAGTCTTGTAGTCAGGCTCGTCATCGTAGTCGTAGATTTCCAGTTCCTGCGAACCGATGTAGAGAGCGCCACTGTCGTCGATTCCCGTAGTGGCTTCCCATTTATACTTTACATATTCCACCTCGCCATAGGCTGCGTAATAATCAACGATGTGACCCCAGCCAACGGGAGCGAAATTGTGGTCTGCCGTCTCCAGAGGGTCATCAAAATCCAAGGAGTATGGGCTAACTGTTTTTGCACCTGCCGTATAGCTTACGAGCGACAGGAGAAACAGGCTGAGAAAAAATACACTTTTTTCATAAGCAACCATTTTTTTAGTTATTAATAAAGATTGTTGTCGATAGCTATTTAAATCTCTGCAAATATATTACTTTTTTTAGAATCATGCAAATAATACTTGCGAAATGTATAAAATGCTCCAAGAATAGACAAAACGCAGGAGATTGCAGCAAAAAATCAAGCGTTTTCATGTTGCATATATTTATTTTATGTATATTTGCTGCAAAATAGAGTTATTAACTATCAAACGATGTAAGATTATGGTAAAACACATCCATGCGAAATTAGTATCCCTGATTCTCCTGATGTTGCCATTGCAGCTCATTGCACAGACCAATATCAGCGGCAACATGCCGTTACAGGAAAGGCAGCTGACGGGAATCGAGAGGCTGAAGGCGAAAATCGGTGACCCGAAGGCCAATGACCTCGGAATACCGCAGCCGATGAAAGTAAGGAAGAAGTCGCCAATCCATCAGATGCCCGACAGACTAAGGCGCAAGCCGGCTCTGCCAGAGAAAACGATGATGAAGGCCGGCGCACGTCCGCTGACCCTATGGGGAAGCCTCGTGTATGCCGACTCATGGGACGACATCTACGACGAGGGCGGAACCGTGCCATACGGTTTCTACTCGTTCAAGGCTTCACAGTCCATCAATCCTTCAATCCTTTCGGACGTTGACGGATATCTATATATAAACGGTGGAGGAACGGTATACGACAACACGTTCCACGGAGTGAGCTACGAAACGTCGGCATGGTTCGGCACTACCGTATACTATGTGGCGTATGACACCAAGACCTGGGAGCAGAAGGCCCTGGAGACGCTCGAGGACATGTCGCTCGTATCCACTGCCGTGACACACGACCCCGTGAGCGGAAAGAACTATGCCATCTGCTACGACTTTAACGACCAGGGACAGGCCGTGTCGCGCAAGCTATCCACCATAGACTACGAGAGTCTGACGAGAAAGGACATCGGAGCACTCCAGAACAGCTATCTCGCCATGGCGTGCAGTCCGCAGGGAGAGCTCTTCGCCATAAAGAACGACGGCGGACTTTACCGTATAGACAAGGCGAAAGCCACCGAAACACTCGTAGGACCGACGGGAGTCACCCCAACGACAAACCTGCAGAGTGCAGCCTTCGACCCCAAGAGCGGCAAGATGTATTGGGCGGCAATGGTTTCATCGTCGGGCTTCTCATATTCAGAGCTCATCGAGGTGAACACCGAGACGGGAATAGGAACAGAGGTTGGTTCGTTCGCCGACAACGAGGAATTCACCGCACTCTATATTCCGGAGCCCGAGGCTGAAGACGGGGCACCGGCGCGCATCAACGACCTCAACCTTATCTTCGCAGCCGAGGCTACCACAGGAAAGGCAGTGTTCACACTGCCAAAGAGAACCTTCGCCGGCGACAAACTGACGGGCGAACTGGACTACACCCTGCTCGTTAACGGCACGCAGGTGGCAACGGGCAAGGGAGAGGCTGCCACTCCGATGAGCGTAGACCTCACCGTGGATCCGGGCATGACCACCGTGACGGTGTATACCACGAACAGCGTGGGCAAGAGTCCCGAAGCACAGGTGAAGGCATATATCGGACCGGACACACCGCAGCCACCGACCGACGTGAAGCTCGCCTACGACGAGACTCTACAGAAAGCCACGCTGACATGGACAGCACCGACCTTGGGCGAGAATGCAGGACAGCTGAAGCCGGAGAACATATCATATAAGGTGGTGACATACCCCGACATGAACGAAGTGGCAGACAAGGTGAAGGAGACAAGTCTCACCGTGGACCTGCCGTCAGACCAACCGCTCGCAGCCTATAAATACGCCGTGTTTGCATACAACGGCGACATGATGGGTAAGGGACGCATATCCAACAAGGTGGTAGTGGGCAATCCGATGGAGGCTCCATACTCACAGGATTTCTCCACCGCACAGAAGTTTGACATCTGCGAGGTGGTGAATGTGAATGCTGATGCAAACACATGGAAAAAAGAAGGGAAATACGCCAAGTATGTATACAACTTCTACAACAAGGCCGACGACTGGCTCCTCACGCCGCCGGTGAAGCTCAAGGGCGGACAGAACTACACCTTCTCCATCACGGCAAAGAAGGGAATCGACAAATACCGCGAGAAGATAATGCTCGGATACGGCGAGAGCACCGACGTGGCTACGTTCAAATCGATGTCTGACTCCATCCACATCACATCGATGGAGGACTCGCTCATAACACGCACCGTAAAGATTGAACATGACGGCGTATACCGCTTCGGCGTGCATGCCGTGAGCGATGCCAACATGTTCTGCATATACATCGGAAGCATCGGCATCGACCAGGTGATGGACGAAGCGGCTCCGGAAGCAGTGACCGACCTCGTGGTGAAGGCCGCCAACGAAGGCGAACTGAAGGCGAGAATCAGCTTCAAGTGTCCTACAAAGAGAGTGAACGGACAAGCTCTTGCGGCGATAAAGAAGGCCGTGGTGAAGCGAGACGGAACGCTCATCGCCACCATCGACAACCCTGCCCCAGGCAGTACGCAGTCGGTAGAGGACAAGACCTGCGTGAACGGAACGAACACATACGTGGTGACCGTATTTGACGAGAACGGATACGGCAAGCTCGCCGAGGCTTCGGCTTTCGTGGGCGAGGACGTACCGGACAAGCCAACCGACTTCAAGATTGCCGACGAGATTACCAAGGTGACAGGCAGCTGGAAGGCACCGCTCGCAGGAGCAAACGGCGAATACATGAATCCGGACAAGCTCACCTATAATATATATACGGTGAATGACGGCTATCTGAATTACTATCTGAAGGGTCTCACATCCACATCCGTCACATTCGACGACGTAGACCCGTCGGCCGGCGAACCGTCGCTGCTCTATTATTGCATCGGCGCGATCTCCGCCGGCGGCGAAAGCACCCCGGTGCCGTCAAACCTCATGGTGAAGGGCGCACCGGTAGCAATGCCGTTCATGGAGTCATTCCCTGATGCAGAACTGGAATCGGTGTATCTCTGGACGCAGCGCAACGGCGAAAACGGCGTGAGCCTCGCCAGCGACCTGTCCGCCGACCAGGACAACGGCTGTCTCTATTTCGCACCTAAGGCGAAGGGCGACTACGCATGGGTGAACCTGCCTAAGATTTCCCTCGCCGGAACCACAAGACCTGTGTTCATGTTCCATTACCTCTGTCTGCCGGGCTACAACCTGCAGATTGATGCCGCAGTGGACAAGGCTCCGCAGGCTGTGGACCAGGTGATGCAGAGCGTAAACTTCAAGACTGACAATGTGAGCAAGGGATGGCAGAGGATGACGGTAGACCTATCGCAGTTCAAGAACGAGGAATACGTGGTTCCGAAGATAAAGCTGACGAGCAGCGAACTCGAGATGCCGCTCGTATTGGATGCCATCAAGGTGATTGACCAGAAGGACTACGACCTCACTGCCAAGCTCATCGCTCCGGAAACCGTCACGGCGGGTGCCGACAACGAGGTGGACGTGTTCGTGGACAACATCGGCGCAAACAATGCGGAGAAGTTCACGGTGAAGCTCTACGACGGGAAGACGCTCGTGGACACCAAGTCTAACCTCGTGCTCAATGCCGGAATGAGCGGCATCGTGCGCTTCTCCTGGAAAGCCAACATGGCATCGGAGACCACCGAACTCAAGGGTGAAGTGGTGTTCGACAAGGACGGCAACCAGGCCGACAACACAGCCGTGAAGGCCATCACGGTGGAGCCGGTGGACGGAACTCCGGTGAACGACCTTGCGGCAGTGGCCGTTGAGGGCGAGGGCGTGAAGCTCTCATGGACAGCCCCCGAGGAGATTGCCGACGGTGCGCCTGTTACCGAAAGCTTCGAGAAATACGCCCCGTTCACATACCAGGCACTCTCACCATGGACTCTCTACGACGGCGACAAGGCACAGACATACGGATTCGGCGGCGGAGCGACATTCCCCAACAACGGACAGCCGTTTGCATACATCGTGTTCAACCCGACGGCAACCGACTGGGATGCCGAGGCACAGCAGGCTGATATGCTCGCGCCACACACCGGAAAACAGTATCTCGCAAGCTTCGGCGCATACCAGAAGGCGAACGACGACTGGCTGATTTCGCCTGAGCTGCCGGGAACGGCACAGACAATATCGTTCTGGGTGAAGACAGAATCGAGCAACTACGGAATGGAGAACTATGAGGTGCTCTACTCATCAACCGACAAGGACATCAAGTCGTTCCAGCGCATAGGCGACGTGAGGGAGGCTCCGCAGGCACAATGGACAGAGGTCAGCGTAGATCTGCCCGAGGGCGCAAAGTATTTCGCCATCCGCTGCGTGTCAAACGACAAGTTCATGTTCATGCTCGACGACATCACGTATATCGGCGTGAAGAACTACGATGCCACACCGCTTGCCTACAACATATACCGCGACGACAAGTTTGTGGCAAAGGTTGACGCCTCGAAGACCAGCTACACCGACATCGAACAGATTCCTGTGGCTGAACATACATACTTCGTCACGGTGGTCTACAGCCACGGCGAGTCGGCGGCATCCAACAAGGTGACGCTCATGTCGACGGACATCAACGGAGTGCTGACAGCAAGCGGACTGGAGAATGCCGACATCAAGGTATACACCGTGGACGGCAAGTTCGTGGCCGAGGGCAAGGGCGTGTTCAGCATTCTGCCAGCCGGACAGCAGTATGTCATCAAGGACAAGGCTACCGGCAACGTGGTGAATATCAAGAAATAGTATTCCAACAAGCAGGAAGACCGACCCCATCATCGCATAAAGATTGACTCACAATATCAGAAAGGATATTTCGGAATATCTTCAAGCTAAATGAAAAGGTCCATCCGGCGGACGGGCTGAGATGCAAGAGAGCATCGACGCACCGTTTGCCGGATGTTTTTTTACCCGTTTTTAATTCGCAACAGCTCGCTATTTGATAGGCAACCAACGCTATAGCGACCGATTGACATACGATGGGACTTGGGAAAACAACCTGTTCAACTTTATTCGCATGGTCATTCCGAAACTGACACGTGATTTGCCTCACCCTTTCAGTATGGACGGTGTAGTGCGCAAAGACGATACACTTCAAGCCAAGGCTGTGCGTGAAGCCGTTACAAATATGGTTATTCATTCCGATTTTATGGTGAATGGAGTGCTGAAAGTTGAAAAGTATGACGATTGTTTTGTTCTGACCAATCCAGGACTTCTGAAACTGCCTATTGAGCAGATTTACAAAGGTGGCGAGTCAAAGGCACGTAATCAGCGTATGCAGAATATGCTCCGCATGATAGGCTATGGCGAGAACCTTCGCTCGGGTTTTCCACTCATTCTAAACGCATGGAATGAAAAGCATTGGATAAAGCCTGAGTTACAGGAACAGCCTGAACTTATGCAAGTAAAATTGACATTACATATTCAAAACGATGTTTCATATAGTTCATCGAATGACCCAATAAATGACCCAATAAATGACCCAATAAATGACCCAATAAACTTGACCGAGAGGCAGAAGATAATTTTGCGGATGTTCTCAGAAGAAAAGAATCTAAGCAGAGAAAGGCTTTGTGAGAAAACTGGATTGTCGGATGCCACCGCCAAGCGTGAAATAGCATTTCTCAAAAAGACTGGCTATTTAGAACGTGTCGGCAGTTTCAAGAGTGGATATTGGAAAGTGTTATCAAAATAATTGTATTTTGAGCCAAATGTTCAATGAATGGGAAATACCATTGAACATTTGGACTCATTATTTACCGTCCACGTCGCACCCTATACTTCGCTGGTCGCATCATCGCAGCTGATACTGCAATGCACCTGCGCCACCAATGATTATCGTCTTCATCCTTGTCTCGTCCCCAACCAGAGTCTGGCGAACTGCCACCGCCACATGATTCTGCATAGGTTGTAGCTTCACGGATATAGCCAAGCGAAAGAAGCATGGCGCAGTTGATGATTTGGTTGCAGTTTCGCATCAAGTCGGAATAGCCTGACTCGTTTAGAATTTCCTGCTGACGGTCGGTGAACGTAGAGGTAAGAGGCTCTAAGGAAGAAACAAGCATACTGTTGAAAGTGGCAAGCATATTTCTTTGAAGTTGAATTGAGTGCAAGTCCCTGTCTTCACCAAGAACTTCTTGCATTCTGCTGTGCTCGTATTTCATTTCTGCAAGCCTCTGTTTGGCTTCCGTAATGATAGAGTTGGCATCGTCAAGCATCTTTTGGCGGAGAGCAAGTTTTTCGTCTATACTTTCCATCTCCTTGCGTAGTTTTGACATTTGCATTGCCAAGTCTGCATTATCAACGCCGTCTTGCCCGAACTGTCGGGCTATGAGGTCTATCTGTTCTTGTACCTCCTCTTTACGAGTATGCAGGTTGGCTATCATGGTAGAGATACCTTTCAGTTTTATCTCAGCCCGATGTATCTGCTTCAGCAAATCTTCTTTGGTTGTTTGCAAACGTGTAACCTCAGATATTAAGTCATGCCTGTATTCTGAAATCGTTTTACCGCGATTGCTAAATCGTGGTAAAACATCCATCGCGGTAAAAACCTATAGTTGAGTCCTACACAGCAAACAACTGCAGACGCTTCTTTCCTCCCGCTGCCTTACCACAATATAACAATATTTTGCAGCCTGCATCTCGAATTATTTCATACATTTGCAGAATAGATTTCACTCCTTAAAAAATATCAACATGAACAACATTCCATTAGTATTTTGGCTCATTCCGATAGCCAGCGTTGTGGCATTGGGAATGGCGTGGTTCTTCTTCCGTTCAATGATGCGGGAGGAAGAAGGAACAGAAAGAATGAAGGAGATTGCAGCCCACGTGAGAAAGGGCGCTATGGCTTATCTGAAGCAGCAATACAAGGTGGTGACCATCGTTTTCGTGGTGCTCGCCCTTATCTTCGCTTTCATGGCTTACGTACTGAAAGCGCAGAATCCGTGGGTGCCTTTCGCATTCCTTACAGGTGGTCTTTTCTCCGGACTGGCTGGCTTCTTC
>OJAW01000589.1_pt1 | contig 25042 bp, 16 predicted proteins | sample 1589151 | NCBI WGS metagenome assembly OJAW01 (sample SAMN03283290) | human gut metagenome | biome: human-associated habitat; material: feces | host: Homo sapiens | place: Peru | collected 2012
CCTACACACATCAAATCCCTACGGGATTTTTTTCAATCATTACTAAATAATCACAAGGACAATTTGTATATCATTTCCTTTTTTTGTGGAGTTAGTTTTCTTCGTGCACACTGCATTTGGGTGATGTGGGGAATAATTTGTAATTTTGTGCTGTGAAAAATTATTAATTTTTGAACGTAATGAAGAAAACGATATTATTGTTAGTGAGTGTGGCGGCGATGGCTTTGGCCGCCGATGTGATGGCCGAAACGCGCGATGAAATCGCCAAAATTGGGCAAAATGTGGGCGCGGAAGGCAAGTTTTACTACTGGACGGAGGGCAGCGTGCCTTTGACAAAACTCAAGAACTTTGTGAAGCGTGTGACCAATCCGCAGAGCGATGGCTTTGTGCCGCAGTCCGACCGCGTGGCGGTGTTTGACCTCGACGGCACGCTCGTGTGCGAAACCGCCCCATCGTATTTTGAATGGATGATGTATTTGCACCGTGTGTACGACGACTCCACTTTCCACGCTACGAATGAGCAAATTGCAACCGCCGACACCATTAAGAAGGCTGTGTACGCTCGCTCAGTGCCTGGCGATATGATGTGGACAGAGGCAATTGCGCAAAACGAGGTGTTTGCCGGCATGACCGATGAGCAGTATCGCAATTACGCAATTGAATTTATGAAAACGCCTGTTGAGGGCATGACCAATTTGCAGTGGGGCGAGGCCATCTACTTGCCCATGGCTGAAGTGGTGGGATATTTAGCAGCCAACGGCTTCACCACCTACGTGATTTCGGGTAGCGAGCGTCAGGTGACACGCGCCTATGCCGATGGAGCGTTGGCGTTTGGCCGCAACCACATCATTGGCTCCGACATCTACACCTACGCCACCTCGCAAGGCGATAAAGAGGGTTGGGACTATTCGTTCAAGCCTACCGACGATGTGGTGCGCGGCGCAATGTATGTGAAAAACTTGAAGATGAACAAGGTAAGCGCCATTGTGCGCGAGATAGGCATGAAGCCGATTTTGGCTTTTGGCAATTCATCGGGCGACTTCAGTATGTTTGAATACACAGTCGCAAACAACCACTACCCCAGCATGGCGTTTTGCGTTCTCGCCGACGATGTGGTGCGCGAGTACGGCAACCCTACAAAAGCAGCAAAAATGAAATCGTCGTGCGACGCTAAAAACTGGACAACAATCTCAATGAAAACCGACTTCGCCACCATCTACGGGAAAAATGTAAAGAAACAAGAATAATAGCCCCTCCTCTTTATATTATATAAGGAGAACAATTAAACCCAATATTTTTTTGTAAATTTGTGGAGTAAACAACTATACACACACAACTAACTAATAACTATTAATCAAAATTTCTCACAATATGGCTACAAGCATACAGCAGAAGCAAGAACTTTTCAAAGCCATTTGGGCTACCGCCGAAGATCTCCGCAACTCGGTTGACGGCTGGGACTTCAAGAGCTACGTGCTCGGCATTCTTTTCTACCGGTTCATTTCTGAAAATATCACCAATTATGTGAATCGCTTGCAGGCCGATGCTGGCGTGGAGGGATTCGAATATGCCGATTTCTCCGACGAGGAAGCCGAAGCGGCTCGCCATCAGCTGGTGCACGAAAAGGGATTTTTCATTCTCCCCTCACAGTTGTTCTGCAATGTGCGCAAGAATGCCAAAACCGACCCTAACCTCAATGTGACGCTCGGCTCGGTGTTTAAAGCCATCGAGGTTTCTGCCATTGGCACCGAAAGCGAAAGCGACTTGAAAGGACTTTTCGCCGACATCGACGTGAACTCCAACAAGCTCGGCGGCACCGTGGATAAGCGCAACGAGCAGCTCACGAAAATTCTCAACAATATTGGCAATATCGACCTCAAAGGCGATTATCAGGATAATCAAATCGACATCTTCGGTGATGCCTACGAGTTTTTGATGGCGATGTACGCCTCAAATGCCGGCAAATCGGGTGGCGAATACTACACGCCACAAGAAGTTGCCGAACTTCTTGCTCGCCTCGTGACCCACGGCCGTGAATATGTGAATAAGGTATATGACCCCGCATGTGGATCGGGCTCACTATTGCTGAAATTTGCCAAAATTCTGGGCAAGCACAACGTGAAAAAGGGATTTTTCGGACAGGAGCTAAACATCACAACCTACAACCTGTGCCGTATCAATATGTTTTTGCACGACATCAACTATTCCGACTTCGACATCCGCAATGGCGACACGCTGCTTGAGCCTTACCACTGGAGCGATGAGCCGTTCGATGCCATAGTTTCCAACCCACCCTATTCAAAACCATGGATTGGCTCCGACGATGCCACGCTCATCAACGACCCTCGCTTTGCCCCTGCTGGCGTGCTGGCGCCGAAAAGCAAGAGCGACTTGGCTTTCACCATGCACATGCTTTCGTGGCTCTCCACCGAGGGAACCGCGGCTATCGTGGAGTTTCCCGGTGTGCTTTATCGCGGTGGCGCAGAGCAGAAAATCCGCAAATATCTGATCGACAACAATTATGTTGACACCGTGATTCAGCTGCCGCAAAACCTGTTTTTCGGTGTGTCGATAGCCACTTGCATCATAGTGCTGAAAAAGTCGAAGAAGGAGAACAAAACGCTCTTTATCGATGCCTCACAGCTCTTTGTGCACGAGGGCAACAAGAACAAGCTTTCGCCCGAAAACATCGATGCCATTGTTGCCGAATTTGCCGAACGCCGCGAAGTGAAGCACTTCTCCGCACTTATCGACAATAGAATTGTGGCTGAAAACAACTACAACCTTTCGGTGAGCAGCTACGTGGAGGCAGAAGACACTCGACCAAAAATCGACATCAAGGAGCTTAACGAAAGAATCCGCCACATCGTGGCACACGAAAACGAACTCCGCACAGAGATTGACAAAATCATCGCCGAACTCGAAAACGAAACACTATGATTACCGATGACATCAAATCAATAATAAATGATTCTCGAGCAAATGCTGTTCGAACGGTTGATTTTTGCCGCGTACAGATGTATTGGCGTATTGGGCAAAGAATCGTTGAAGAAGAACAAGGTGGAAAAGCTCGTTCAGAATACGGTTCCAATTTACTTAAGACTATTGCCGCTCAACTAGAACCTGAGTACGGTAGTGGATTCTCTTACCGACAGTTGAACTTCAGTCGGCAGTTCTATCTTGAATATCCAAAAGTGAACGCACTGCGTTCACAATTCAATTGGACACAGTATCGCACTCTTATTCAGATTAGTAATCGAGATAAACGAGAATACTACGAACTTGAAGCTGCCAATAACAACTGGACAGCACGCGAAATGGAACGGCAAATTCATTCACAGCTTTACGAGAGGCTACTCCTTAGCAACGATAAAGAATCCGTACTTGCTGTGGCTCGACGTGAGCGCCATCCACAATCTCCTCAAGAAATAATCAAAGACCCTATGATTCTTGAGTTTCTCGGATTAGAACGTCGTTCACATTACTACGAGTCTGACCTTGAAAATGCACTTATCACCCATCTTCAAGATTTTTTGCTTGAGCTCGGTAATGGTTTTACATTTGTCGCTCGTCAAAAACGATTACTTCTTGAAGATGACGATTTTTTTGCAGACTTGGTTTTCTACAACAGATTAATGCGTTGTTTTGTGGTTATTGAATTAAAAACAGGTAAAGTTTCTCATCAAGATTTAGGTCAACTACAGATGTATGTTAATTACTACGACCGCTTTGAAAAATCTGCCGATGAAAACCCAACAATTGGCATACTTCTTTGTGCCGAGAAAAATGACACATTAGTGAAAATGTCTTTGCCAGAAGACAATACAACGATTTTAGCATCTAAATATCAACTATATTTACCAACAGAGCAACAACTTATTGCAGAAGTGGAAAAGGTGAAATCGGAACTTGATTCTGACTACAACTTGAAACTCGCCATATCTGAATCCCAAAACAAGAAAGGAGCGCAAAGTGAGTAAACTACAAGAACTAATCAACAAGCTATGCCCAAACGGCGTGGAATTTAAACCACTGGGGGAAGTATGTGAAATAAAAACAGGCAAAGGTATCACAAAAAATGACGCTACTGGAGGTGGTAACTATCCTATTATAAGTGGCGGTCAAACACCAATGGGATATTATCATGAATACAATAGAGGCCCGAAAACAGTTACAATCTCTCGTGTAGGAGCTTACGCTGGATTTGTTAGTTTTATTGAAGAACCTTTTTATTTAAATGACAAATGCTTTTCCATTATTCCTATTAATGACTTTCAAACTTTAATCAACTCTCGTTTTTTGTTCCATCATTTGAAAAACAAAGAAGAAACTATTAAAAATCTTCAAAGTGAAGGTGGGGTTCCAACAATCAACACAAAAAAAGTTGGAAGTATCATGATTCCTGTTCCTCCTATTGAGGTGCAGGAGGAGATTGTGAGGATTCTTGATAGCTTTTCGGATTACGCAGCGGAGCTGCAAGCGGAGCTGCAAGCGGAGCTGCAAGCAAGAAAACAACAATATGAATATTATCGCAATCTTTTACTCACCTTCAATCCCTCCGCCTACGGCTGCGGGACCGATGATGAGCAAAAAGATGGTGTAACCACCTGGGCGGGACATAATTACAAAATCGAATGGAAAAAAATGGGAGAAATCGGAACTTTCATTCGTGGCAAGCGTTTTGTACGCACAGATATTATGGAGCAGGGAGTTCCTTGTATTCATTATGGAGATATGTATACATATTATGGATTATATACCAACAATACCCCTACCTTCTTAAAGGAAGAAAAAGCGCAAAAGATGCGATTTGCACAAAAAAATGATATTGTAATTGTTGCTGCTGGCGAAAATAAAGATGACTTGGGTAATGCAGTTGCATGGTTAGGAGAAAAACCAGCTGCGGTGCATGATGCGTGTTTCATATTTAGAAGTAATCTTTACCCAAATTACATTTCACATATATGCAGAAGTCACAACTATCATAAACAAATAAAAATGTTTGCTAATGAAGCAAAAATTTGCTCTGTATCTGGACAAGATTTACAAAAAGTTTTGATTCCTGTTCCTGAATATGAATTACAAATAAAAATTGCTTCGATTCTTGACCGGTTTGAGACTTTGGTCAACGACCTCACAAATGGTTTGCCAGCCGAAATAGCCGCGGTTAAAGACCAATACGAATATTATAGAAATAAATTGTTGACTTTTAAGAAATTAACGGTATGAGTCAGTTCCTGGAAAATAAAGGAGGATATCGAAATTTCAGGGTATATCGCTTGAGTGAAATCATCTACGACCTATCGATGATTTTTGCCAAGCAATATATCAGGGCAGGAAGCCGCACGCGCGACCAAATAGAGCAAGCGGCTCGTAGCGGCAAACAGAACATAGCAGAGGGAAGCGTGGCATCAACCACATCGAGCGAAACCGAAATCAAACTCACCAATGTGGCAAAAGCTTCGTTAGAGGAACTACTGCTCGACTACGAGTACTTCCTCCGACAGAACAAATTGCCGCAATGGCACAAGAATCACCCTCGCACTATCCGACTGCGAGAGTATCTTAAAAGTGACGATTTTTTGAACAACCCCACAGAATACGCTTCGGCAATGAACGCAGAGGAATTCTGCAATCTGTGTATCACGCTCATCAATCAAGCCACCTACATGCTTCGCCGCCTGATTGACAGCCAGCAAAACCAATTCCTGCAAAAAGGCGGTATCCGCGAGCAAATGTATGCAGCCCGCACACAATACCGCACCCACCAAAGCATAAATCCACCCACCAAATCCAAAAAATCCGACTAATCAGACTCGTCAGACAAGTCGGACCCGTCGGACCCGTCAGACAAGTCAGACAAGTCAGACCAATTCCTTCAAATAACCTAAAAAAGCATTGATTATGAAATACGACATGGTTTCAGAAAACACGGAATCGACCGTGGTTGCCGAATTTGAAGCAGGCGATTACAGCTCTGCCCAATACCAGAGCGAAGCGGCTATGGAAGCCGATTTCATCGAGCGACTCCAGCGCCAAGCCTACGAATATCTGCCTATCAAATGTGAAGCCGACTTGATAGCCAACCTGCGCACGCAAATCGAAAAACTCAATCAAATGCAGTTCACCGACAAGGAGTGGACAGCGTTTTTCAAACAGCATCTCGGCAACCCCAACGAGGGCATCGTGGAGAAAACCCGCACCATTCAAGAAGACCATAAAAAGGTGCTCACTCGCGACGATGGGTCGTTTCTGAACGTGTATCTCATCGATAAAGAGAATATCCACAACAATTCGCTCCAGGTAATCAACCAGTATGTGCCAGAGGGCGGCAGCCACGAAAACCGCTACGACGTAACAATCCTGGTCAACGGCTTGCCACTGGTGCATGTGGAGCTCAAGCGCCGTGGTGTGGAGGTGCGCGAAGCCTTCAACCAAATCAGGCGTTACAACCGTGAATCGTTTTGGGCTGGGTGCGGACTGTTTGAGTTTGTGCAGATTTTCATTATTTCAAACGGCACACTCACTAAATATTACAGCAACACCACTCGCTACTGCCATGTGAAGCAGCAGGGCAAGGGCAGCAAGAAGCAAACGAGCAATTCGTATGAGTTCACCTCATACTGGGCATTGCTCGACAATGAGCCCATACGCGACCTTATCAACTTCACACAGACGTTTCTCTCCAAGCACACGCTGCTGAATGTGCTCACCAAATACTGCGTGTTCACCGCCGAGGAAATGCTGATGGTGATGCGCCCTTATCAGATTGCCGCCACGGAGCGCATCATTCAGCGCATACGCACCGCAAGCTACCAGCGCGATTGGGGCAAGCGTGAGGGCGGTGGCTACATTTGGCACACCACCGGTTCGGGAAAAACGCTCACTTCTTTCAAGACGGCTCGCTTGGCTTCGGGCATGGAGGAAATCGACAAGGTGCTCTTTGTGGTCGATCGCAAAGACCTCGACTATCAAACTATGAAGGAGTATGACCGCTTCGAGAAGGGCGCAGCCAACTCCAACACCTCTACCGCTGTGCTCACTCGCCAGCTCAACGACGAGAATTGCCGCATCATTATCACCACCATTCAAAAGCTGAGCAATTTCATTTCACGAAACCCGCTGCACAAGATTTACAACCAACACGTGGTGATGATTTTCGACGAGTGCCACCGCTCGCAGTTTGGCGATATGCACAAGGCCATTGTGAAGAAATTCAAGAAATACCACATGTTCGGCTTCACAGGCACACCGATATTCCCCGACAACGCCGGTGCCATACGCAATGTGGAGTTCACCACCACCGAGGGGGCTTTTGGCGACCGCCTGCACAGCTACACCATTGTCGATGCCATTCGCGACGGCAATGTGCTGCCATTCCGTGTGGATTATATCCGCACGCTGCGCCCCGACGACGAAATCAAGCAGGAATCGGTGCCTGCCATCGACCAAGACAAGATTCTCAAAGACCCTAAGCGAATCAGTTTTATCACACAATACATTCTCGACCACTTCGCACAAAAAACGAAGCGCAATTATCAGCACTACGATTTCAGCAAACTCACCAATATCTGCGAGGTGGCAAGCGCAAAAAAGGATGTGGAAGAACAGAAGGTGAAAACCAAACTGCAAGGCTTCAACTCCATTTTCGCTGTGGCGGGCATTCCGTTTGTGAAACTCTACTACACAGAGTTTAAGCGACAAATGGAAGCGCTTCCCTCAAATCGGCGACTGAAGATTGCCACCATTTTCAGCTATGCGCCCAATGAGGCGGAAGAAGACTTTGGGGCTGACGAAAATTCTGAAAGCACCGAAGACCTCGACCAATCGAGCCGCGATTTCCTGAATATGTGCATTGCCGACTATAATGAAATGTTTGGAACGAGCTACGACACTTCGGCAGAGAAATTCCAAAACTACTATAAAGATGTGTCGCTGCGCATGAAAAATCGTGAGATTGATTTGCTCATAGTGGTGAATATGTTCCTCACCGGATTTGACGCCACCACGCTCAATACGCTTTGGGTGGATAAAAATCTGAGAATGCACGGCTTGATACAGGCTTATTCGCGCACCAACCGCATCTTGAACAGCATAAAAAGCTTTGGCAACATAGTTTGCTTCCGCAATCTCGAACACGCCACCAATGCGGCTCTCGAACTTTTTGGCGACAAGGAGGCTGGCGGACTGGTGCTGATGAAAACGTTCGACGAATACTACTTTGGCTACACGAAAGATGATGGCACAGACGTGCGCGGCTATCAATCATTCGTGAAAGATGATTTGCTGGTTAATTTCCCTCTTAGCGAAATGATTATTGGCGAAAAGGCGGAGAAGGAGTTTATCAGGCTGTGGGGCGCAATTCTGCGATTGCGCAACATCTTGCAGAGTTTCGACCAATTTAATGGCAAAGAAATTCTGACCGACGAGCAATTCAAAGATTATCAAGGCATTTACCTCGACTTATACGAAAAATATCCCTCTGATAGAAAGGGTGAAGCCGCTAATGTGAACGACGACATCGTGTTTGAAATCGAGCTGGTGAAATCGGTGGAAATCAACATCGACTTCATTCTGTTCCTCGTGGCGCAGAAAAATGGCGATTCAAAGCACGACACCGAACTTGAGGTGAAAATCAGGAAATCAATAGCCGCCACACCCGACCTTCGCGACAAGGAAGACCTGATTATGCAGTTTGTAAGAAATGCATCGGCAGGAAGCAACATCAACGACGAATGGACTATGTATGTGCGCCAAAAACTCACCAATGAGGTGCAGGAACTCATTTCTTCGGAAAAACTGAAACCAGAACTTACGATAGAATTTCTGCAACAGGCGTTCCGTGATGGTGAAATTCGGGAATCGGGCACAGGCATTGCGAGCATATTGCCCCCTATGCCCCTCTTTGGAGCCGGCAACAGCAGAGAAGCGAAGAAACTCAGCGTAACAGAGAAGCTCAAAATCCTTTTCAAACGCTTCTACGACCTGTGCGGCGGCGTTTTCCCCTTCCTCCAAGAATAAATTCCCCCTCAAAGAAAGCCAACAAGGCACCAAACCAGAGCCCCCCCAACCACCAACCAGTCAGACAAGCCCGGCAAGTCAGACAAGCCCAACAAGTCAGACGAGTCAGACGAGTCGGACAAGTCAGACTGGTCAGACTGGTCGGACTGGTCGGACGCCCATCAAAAAAAACGCCCATCATTTCAAAAGGCGAAGGTATCGTCTTAACTTCTTAACTTCTTTAACTTCTTAACTTCTATTCTTTAACTTCTTAACTTCTATTCTTAACTTCTCCCCCCTGTGTGTATTTTACTAAAAAAAGTGTAACTTTGTGGGGTAATTATGAGTTCACTGTTTGGTAAAATACTTGACACACGGCCGAAGTCTAACGAGGCTGTTGGGCATATCGAGCTTCTCGACACCACACTGCGTGATGGCGAGCAAACCTCTGGTGTGAGCTTCTCTACAGCTGAGAAGCTGAGCATATCGCGTATGCTGCTCACCAATCTGCGTGTGCCTCGCATCGAGATTGGCAGTTGCCACGTTTCCATCGGTGAATTCGAGTCGGCAAAGGCGATTTGCCAATGGGCTGCCGACAATGGCCAACTCGCGCGCATCGAAATTCTGGGATTTATCGATGGCGGTAAATCGGTGGAATGGGTGAACAAGGTGGGCGGCAAGGTGATCAATCTGCTGGTGAAGGGATCGGAAAGGCACTGCAACCTCCAACTGGGCAAAACGCTCGAACAGCACTGCGCCGACATCGTGAGGGAAGTGAACTTGGCGCACGCCAAGGGGCTGAAGGTGAATCTCTATCTTGAGGACTGGTCGAATGGCATACGCGCCTCCAAGCACTATGTGTATAAACTGATGGACACGCTTCAGCAACTGCCCATTGAGCGATTTATGCTTGCAGACACGCTCGGCATCATGAATCCTAATCAAGTGTATGAATACTGCAAGCGTATGGTGAACCGCTACCCTGCTCTGCATTTCGACTTCCACGCCCACAACGACTACGACCTTGCCACAAGCAATGCTTTTGCCGCTGGATTGGTGGGCATCAAGGGCATTCACTGCACCATCAACGGTCTGGGCGAGCGCGCCGGCAATGCTCCGCTGGCTTCGGTGGTGCCTATGGTGCACGACATGCTGCACATGACCACCGGCATCGACGAAAAGCAAATCTACACTGTGAGCCACATCGTGGAATCGTTCTCTGGTGTGGTGGTGGCGCAAAACGAGCCTATCATTGGCGAGAATGTGTTTACACAAACCGCTGGCGTACATGCCGACGGCGACAGGAAAAACGAACTCTACTACAACAGTCTGCTGCCCGAACGCTTCGGCCGCAAACGTGAATACGCCCTTGGTAAACTGTCGGGCGAGGCAAGTATCACCGAGAATTTGCTGGAACTGGGCATTCAGTTGGGAAAGAAATACGTGCAGAAAGTGACCGAAAGAATCGTTCAATTGGGCGATAAAAAGGAGATTGTGACACAAGACGACCTGCCCTACATCGTGGCAGATATCGTGAAGCGCGACTCGGTAATCAACAAGGTGAAAATTGTGAACTACTCGCTCACTATGTCGCACGGATTGCACCCCACCGCCACGGTGAAACTCGAAATCGAAGGCAAGGAATACGAGCAAAGCGCATTCGGTGATGGCCAGTTCGACGCGTTTATCAAAGCTGTGAAGAAAATCTACAAAGACAACCTGAAACGAGAAATGCCTCGCCTCACCAACTACACGGTGAGCATTCCACCCCACGGCAGCACCGACGCACTGGTGATGACCAACATCACCTGGAACTACAATGGCCACATCATCAAAACGCGCGGCCTGGAGGTGGACCAGATAGAGGCAGCATTCCAAGCCACCATCAAAATGCTGAACATCATCGAAGGCATGCGATAGCCCCCCGAAAAAAAAATCCATCCCTCAAACCCACCGAGTGCTCCAAGCCATCCAAGCAGCACTCCGAGTGCTCCGAGTGCTCTGAGTGCTCCCTTCCCACCCAACTTCCACCCATTTTCCGCCAGAAAAAGCAAAATTTAACCGTTTTTTGAAATGGAATGAAAACTATTTCGTAAATTTGTGCAGCAACCATTAATTATGCTATCAAGACAATGACTGAAATGGATTTTATAGTGAGCGAAAATCTGAGCATCTCCCCTCTTTACGGACTGCTCAAACTCACTCCACAATCAGGCACGATGCCTGACACGCACCCCGGACAGTTTGTTCAGGTGGAAGTTCCTCATTCAAAAACCACTTTCCTCCGCCGTCCTATCTCCATTTGCTATGTGGATGAAGAGCGAAATCAGCTCTGGCTGCTCATACGCAAGGCTGGCGAGGGCACAGCATCGCTTTTGGCAACACGAGTGGGCGAAACGCTCAACCTTGTGATGCCACTTGGCAACGGCTTCAGTTGCTCGTTCGCTGGCGAAATGATGCTCATAGGTGGCGGCGTGGGCGTTGCTCCATTGCTCCAACTGGGCAAAGTGCTCTCTAAACTTGGCAAAAAGGTGAGATTTCTGCTTGGCGCACGCTCGGCAAGCGACTTGCTGCTGCTCGACGAGTTTAAGCGTTGGGGCGAGGTGTATATCTCCACCGAAGACGGTTCTGAGGGCGAAAAGGGATTCGTTACCCAACATTCCATCCTCAATTTTCCCATCGACCACATCGCTTGCTGCGGTCCTCAACCCATGATGAAAGCCGTGGCTGCCATTGCCAAGAGCAAGGGCATCGACTGCGAGGTGTCGCTCGAAAACATGATGGCTTGCGGTTTGGGCGCTTGTTTGTGCTGCGTGGAAGACACCGCCGACAGCGGTCATGTGTGTGTATGTAAAGAAGGTCCTGTATTTAATATAAATCGATTGAAATGGTAGATTTAAGCGTTGAAATTGGAAAACTGAAATTGAAAAACCCGATCATGACTGCATCGGGAACCTTTGGATATGGCGAAGAATTCGCCGATTTTATCGATTTGAACCGCCTTGGAGGCATCATTGTGAAGGGCACCACGCTCCACCATCGCGAGGGCAACCCTTATCCTCGTATGGCAGAAACCCCAAGCGGTATGCTCAACGCTGTAGGGCTCCAGAACAAAGGCGTGGATTACTTCATCGAGCACATTTATCCCCGTATCAAAGACCTTGACACACGAGTGATAGTGAATGTGAGCGGTTCGTGCATCGCCGATTATGTGGCTGTGTGCGAAAAACTCAGCCCTCTCGACAAAGTGGCAGCCGTGGAAATCAACATCTCTTGCCCCAACGTGAAGCAGGGCGGTATGGGATTCGGCACCACATGCAGCGGTGCGGAGAGCGTGACAAGCGCCGTACGCAAAGCCTACGACGGCACAATGATTGTGAAACTCACGCCAAACGTGACCGACATCACCGAAATTGCTCGTGCCGTGGAGGCCGCTGGTGCTGATGCCGTGTCGCTCACCAACACCTTCCTGGGCATGGCTATCGACGTGGAGAAGCGCAAACCAATGCTCTCTACCATCACAGGCGGCTTGTCGGGACCTTGCATTCGCCCTATTGCGGTGAGAATGGTTTGGCAGGTGGCCAACGCCGTGAAAGTGCCTGTTGTGGGACTTGGCGGCATTGCAAGTGGCCGCGATGCCATCGAATTCCTCCTTGCCGGTGCCACCGCCGTGCAGATTGGCACAGCCAACTTCGTTGACCCACAAGTGACCGTTAAGGCTATCGACTACATTGAAGATTATTTGAAACGCCACCAAATAGCAAGCGTGCGCGAATTAATCGGAGGAATGGAGGTGTAACTCATCCATTCACCTTTCGCGCCCTCAAAGGGGCTTAAAACGGCTTTACGGTCGTTTTTATCCACAACTCGCACCATAAGAAATCAGAAAAGGCTCAAAAGCGACTTGCTTTTGGGCCTTTTCTTCGATTTCACCGCCCGAAACTGGGCATATATGATAGAATTTGATAGGAGTGTTCCTGAGAATGACGCTTAGCGGCTGCTACGGGGAATGAATTCCTCGAAGCTGTTGTCACTATAGAATACCATGATTGAAGTCACACGGCGCTCAACAGGTGCCACATTCACGCCTTTTTCCACTGCTGGTTTAGTAGTTTTTTTCGCCATAGTTTGCAAGGCTGCCGAGATGGCCGCCACAGGCGTGGGTGGTGGTGTGGTGGGCTGATACGACGACTCATCATCACCGAATGAAATAGAGGTCATATAGGGTGTGCGAGATTCCTGACCAACTTCCGATGCCGTGGAATTTTCTAAATTCTCAGAGGGTTGAGCCACGGTGGGCGAGGGCATAGAGTTCGCATTTGGAACAAACATATCTCCGTCGCCAAACATAAGCCACATTATATTAAGAGCTGGATAGGAATTATGAATTTTAGTGATGAGTTCATCACTTACTTTTTTGTTGCGCCCATTGAGCAGCTGCGATAGAGTGGGACGGGGAATATCGCAAGTGTCGGCGAATGTGGAATTAGAAATTCCATTATGACTTAAGAAAAATTTTAGGCGAGAAACTATGTCCATAATTGCAAACAGTAAAAATCTACTAAAAATTGAGTTTGCAAATGTATGAACAATTATTTAAAAACACAAATTTATCGACGTAAATCTAAATAATGAAATTTGTAAATCGTAAATATCGTAAAACAAACAGCCAAAATACCCAATTCAACATTCAAAACACCCGATTCACATATCCAAAATCCATATTTCACAATTATATTATATTACAACTTTAATTTATATAGATTATTAGACTGATACATAATATATTACTTTATATTAAACCATACTTTATAGCAAATCACCCACCCAGGCACGAAAACCACCATAAATCACAACTTTATAATTTAGTATTTATTTAATTGGATTTTAGTGATTTACACTTATTGTAAATAATTGTTAACCCTTATTTTTAATGCATTTGTAAACGATTTAATCGTTAATTCTCCAGCATACCATTCCGCTTTCAAAACGCAAACCGAAAAACAAACGAAAACAGTCTATTTCATTTTGCAAAACACGATGTAGTTTTACGAATTAATCGGTGGATTTTGTAATTTAAATTCACAAACACGTGGCGGTAATTTTACCATTTTCTGCGGTGTTTTCGCTCAACTCATTCTCCTGCCATTTTTTTCAATCAAATCCATAATTCGTTCACAAAATCAAATTCTAATCAATTCTCAGAGGGTAATCCATGGCAAAAATATATGGCGTAACCTTTTGACAAACAAATAGGTTACACCACATGATACAGTATGCAAACATGTAAACTGCTTGATACTTCAGAAAAATGTAAAATAGGTGGTTTTTTACGGCGAATGTGCACCACACAGCCCTGTAAGGACACTAAAACGGCTTTTTACTGCTTCAAATCACGCAAAAATCGGTGAATTTTGAATTTTCTGACGCAAAAATCGCATCATTCTTCTGATAACTCTTTTTTCAAGAATCGGGCAGTGATGGAATTTGGATTCTCTGCCACTTCTTCTGGAGTGCCAAAAGCCACGATTTGTCCGCCATTTCTGCCACCCTCTGGTCCAAGGTCAATGATATAGTCGGCGCACTTAATCACATCTAAATTGTGATCGGTGGTAATTACCGTATTTCGCTTTTGGACCAATTTATCAAGCACCGATAAAAGTATCTTAATATCTTCAAAGTGCAGACCGGTGGTTGGCTCATCAAGAATGTAGAGCGTTTTACCTGTGTCTTTTTTCGAGAGCTCGGCGGCGAGTTTCACACGCTGACATTCTCCGCCCGAAAGAGTGCTCGACGGTTGACCGAGTTTGATGTAGCCCAACCCCACTTCTTGAAGCACTTTTATCTTGTTGAGAATCGCAGGAATTGCATCGAAAAACTCTACGGCTTGATTTATCGTCATGTCGAGGACATCAGCAATCGATTTCCCCTTGAATTTCACCTCCAAAGTCTCTCTGTTATAGCGCTTTCCGCCACACACTTCACATGGCACGAGCACATCGGGCAAAAAATTCATTTCCACCGTTTTGTAGCCATTTCCATTACAAACCTCACATCTGCCACCCTTGGCGTTAAATGAGAAACGTCCGGGCTTGTAACCACGAATCTTCGACTCTGGCAGGTTCACAAACAAATTGCGAATGTCGGTAAACACGCCAGTGTAGGTGGCAGGATTGGAGCGCGGCGTGCGACCCAGTGGCGACTGGTCAACGGTCACCACCTTGTCGATATGCTCCAAGCCCTCGATGCTTTTATAAGGGAGCGGCTCGGTGAGCGAGCGATACAACTTTTGGCTAATGATGGGCTGAAGCGTGCCGTTGACCAGCGACGATTTACCGCTGCCCGATACGCCTGTCACGCAAATAAACGTGCCCAAAGGGAAGTCCACATCCACATTCTTGAGGTTGTGCCCATTGCAGCCACGAAGCCTTATCACGTCGCCATTGCCCGAACGGCGCACCTTCGGAATTTCTATCTTCTTCAATCCGCTCAAATAATCGGCGGTGAGCGTACTTTCTTTGAGCATTTGCTTAGGAGTGCCCGCAAACACCACATTACCGCCTCTACGCCCCGCTTTCGGGCCTATATCCACAATATAATCGGCATTGAGCATCATGTCTTTTTCGTGCTCCACCACTATCACGGTGTTGCCCTCGTCGCGCAGCTTTTTCAGCGACGCTATGAGGCGTTCGCTATCACGCTGATGCAGACCGATGCTCGGCTCGTCGAGAATGTAAAGCACATTCACCAGTTGCGAGCCTATTTGAGTGGCCAAACGGATGCGCTGGCTTTCACCACCAGAGAGCGAAGCCGATGAGCGGTTGAGCGACACATAATCCAAGCCCACATCAAGCATAAAATTCAGTCGGCTAAGGATTTCCTTCACGATTTCATCGGCAATTTTCCACTTTTTCGGTTCCATGTGGTTGTGCAAATCGCCGAGCCAGTCGCGCAGTTCGCTGATGTCCATACTCGCAAGCTGTGCAATGTTTTTGCCGTTGATGAAGAAGTGCAAAGCTTCCTTGTTTAAGCGCGCGCCACCACATTCAGGGCATACGCAACGCGAATAGAACTGCCCTGCCCATTTCTGCGCCTTTGAGCCTGCCGATTCGTCTTGCTGAAGTTCGATATACTTCACCAGTCCGTCGTAGGTGAGGAAATAGTTGTTGGTGCTCAGCGTTTCGGTTTTGATGTTGAGCCGTTCGTCGGTGCCGTTCATGATGTCGTCGAGGGCTTCTTCTGGAAGTTCCGACAATGGCGTGTTGATGTCGCAGCCATATTTTTCACAAATGGCGGCAATCTGCCAAAACACCAGCGAATTTTTATATTTTCCCAAAGGCAGCACTCCCCCTTCTTTGATGGAGAGCGACATGTCGGGCATGATTTTCTCGCGGTCAACGAGATTCACATAGCCCAGTCCCTTGCACTTATGGCAAGCGCCCTGTGGCGAGTTGAACGAGAAGTTGTGCGGAGCCGGATCGAGGTACGAAAGTCCCGTAGATGGGTCCATCAGCGTCTTGCTGTAATAGGATATTTCATCGGTGGCGGCGTCGAGGATAAGCAGTTGGTCTTTGCCCTGCCTGAACGCCAGTTCCACGGTTTCTTTAAGGCGCTTTTCGTCCTTTCGTGCCACCTTCAAGCGGTCGATCACCAGTTCCACAGTGTGATTCTTGTAGCGGTCGAGCTTCATGCCGAATGTAATTTCACGCAATTCGCCATCGATACGCACGTTGATATAGCCCTTCTTCCTATATTGCTCAAAAAGGTCTTTGTAGTGGCCTTTGCGATTCTTCACAAGTGGCGCCAGAATGTAAATTTTCTTGCCGTCGTACTTGTCGAGAATCATCGAAAGTATCTTTTCAACGGAGTATTTCACCATACGCTCACCAGAGGTGTAGCTCACGGCATCGGCGGCACGCGCAAAAAGCAGTCGCAAATAGTCGTAAACCTCAGTAGAGGTGCCTACGGTGGAGCGAGGATTTTTGTTGGTGGTTTTCTGCCCTATCGAAATCACTGGGCTAAGCCCCGTAATCTTGTCAACATCAGGGCGTTCGAGCACGCCGAGCATATTTCGCGCGTACGCAGAAAATGTTTCCAAATATCGGCGTTGTCCTTCGGCAAAAATAGTGTCGAACGCTAACGACGATTTTCCACTACCACTCAGCCCCGTAATCACGGTGAGCTTGTAGTGTGGAATATCCACATCTATGTTTTTCAGATTGTGGACACGTGCGCCAAGCACACTCACACATTCAGTTTCTTTCCCGTTGAAAATCATAATTTGCAAAGTTACAAAAAGAAGTCAGAAATCAGAAATTAGAGGTCAGAAAGATGTTAGAAATTAGAAATTAGATGTTAGATGTTAGAGCGAAGTGCTCCAAATGCCCTGAGTGCTCCGAGTGCTCCGAGTATCCATCACCATCTCCCCTACCTAAAACAAAGCTGTGCCACCATCGATAGCGGCACAGCCTTGTTTTACGTTTATTTCAAATCGTTCTTTATTCCACTACGGTAGTGCCGCTCTTCAGGGCGTTTTTGCGGTAACGGAGGATGTTGATGTCGCCGCTGAGCTTATACACTTTGTCGTCGGCACCTCGTGCTTGAATCACGTAGTAATATACGCCTGTGCTCACCAATTTGCCGCGATATTTGCCGTCCCAACCGTCGTCGGGGTTGCTAAATTCAAATATCTTGTTGCCCCAAGTGTTGAAGATTGTGCAGTGAAATTCCACAATCGACTTGTGCTTCACTTTCCAAATGTCGCCCACACCCTCTGTTGAACCTGGAGAGAACACATTTGGGCAAACCAGTTCGCTTTCGCCAATGTGCACGGTGTAGGTGGGACCGTATGCCTCGCAACCGCCTTGCAGGTTCGTGCCCACAAAGCGCCAATACGATGTGCCTGTGGTGTTGAAGGTTTGCTCCACTTCATCATCGTTGAAGCGCACCTCTATGCTCTGAAAATCAGGGTCGAGTGCCTTTTGCCACTCTTTGTGGTCAACGGCGTCGGTGCAATACGCCTTAAATGTCACCGTGGCAGGAGCCGAACCGCCCAATTCCTCGCTTTCATCGGTGTTTTCGCCACCTTCGCTGCCCTCGTTGTTGTCCTCGTCGTCGCTCTCATCGGTGCCGTCGTTGCGCTTTTGCTTGATGGCAGTGGTGCGAACATCCACGGCTGTGGTGGTGTAAGTGTCGCTCTCCATTTCCACTTCTTCGTTCCAAAATTTGAGGAAACGGTCGCCACTGATGTGGAATGTGGTGTTGCACAGCGGAGCGGTAATCACCAACTGTGGTTTTACCGATGTGAGCACGTTGGTGGTATCCACCTGCGTCCATTGAACGGCGGTTTCGTCCCATACGAGCGTACGGTAATTCAACTTAATTTCACGACTCAGCACCCTTCTCACACCAGTAATGGTGAAGTACGATATTTCGTCGGCGGATCCATCGATGCTCAGCGTGGCAGTGCCACAATCCTCTGGCGCAAGGGCAGAAATGCTGTTGAAGCGCAAGTAGTGATCGGCATAGTTCACCACCCAAACATAGGTGCGATTGGTGCCTTCCTCAATGATATAGCCCTGCCCGGCAATCACTTGCGCAAGCGTAGTGGTGCGCCCATCGGTAGTGATACCAGAAATTTCCTCGGCATATCCCCCACCTTGGCTACCAAAACTATACCACACCACAGGCGTATCGCTCGTCGCCCGATACTGCATACCCACGCCCTGCGTGTTGTAGAGCACATAAATATGGTTCAAACCCGTATTTTTCTCCGGAATCAAGTCGTAAACCTCGTGCGAGCCGCCCACAAACGACACCTGTGCCCACCCCGATACCGAAGCCAGCACAGCCACTATGATGAGTAAAAAAATCTTCTTCATAACATACAAAGATAACCATTATCAACAATAATAACGAAAAATCCGCCTCAAAATTGCCCATACGCAATTTTTCAAAGCGGATTCAAAACGTTTTAACCCAAATCTGCGGGGGGGTATCATTTCAGCCTCAAAACAGGCTTTGGCTTCAGCCCATATTTCGCCAGTAATTTCGCTTCACGCGAATGAGGCAATATGGCACTTTTCCCTGATTGCACCCAATGATAAGCCGGTGTGCTTTTGGGTAATGCATCTATTTTTGGAGCTTTTGCTTTTAGCCACAATTTCAGCCAATTGAGTTTTGCTATCATTTTTGGCACTTCACCAGTAAAGGCAGGGTGAATCTCCACAAAATAAACCTTTTGACCATACCCAATGGCATAATCCCAACGATTCTCGTTCGGATAAAGTTGAGCCACAGCATCATCAATATTTAAACTGCCGTCCAAACGGCTACCGTCAGAAGCCACCACCTTGCCAACCTCTGCCCTTCTCAGTGCACGAAGCCCAGGCTCGTATGCAGCCGACACCTCTGCCGTTTGCTCTACTGCCAATTGAAAATCAGTCTTCGCCATACTCTGCCATATACTTCGACACCACCTCCGATGCCTTTGAAGCAAACTGCGACAAACCTCCCCATTCTGCTTCGCCCATGTTTTCGCTTGCCACATCAAGAGAGCTAATATCATCGGTGACTACGCCCTCTTTTGTGTGGGAGAAGTAGAATGTTCGCACATCTTTGCTAACAGCACCTTTCACGGTTTCGCCCACATTGCTATCTAAACTGGCATCAAACAGTTCACATAGTGCCTGTTCTCTCACCTCCTGCGGAAATTGTTGCAACATTTTAAACGTCCAAGCAAATTCCAGCAGCACAGGAGAATGTGTCGATACAATCACCTTGTAGCCCATCTTAATCAGTTCAAGAATCTGTATGATTACCGATTGAATGGCTCTTGGATGCAATCCCATTTCGGGTTCTTCAACCACCACATACTCGTATTGATTGCCGTTGATGCTTTTCGCCATAGGTTCTGTAAGACAGTAAAACGCCATTAACAAAGGCATAAACTCCTTTTGCCCCGCACTCCATGTCATAAAGGGCAAACTTGTATCCCCTACCTTCATTCGCATCTTCTTCTGTCCTGCCTGTTCGTCAATAACCACTTCTCCACCATGGAAAATCGTATCATTAAACGACTGCTTCATGCCGTCGTTCAGCCTTTGATTCAGGGGAAATATCACGTTTTCACTCCCCATGCCGTGTTGGAAAAACAATCTGAGCGTTTCGCTGAAATTGCGCAAAACGTATGGTGAAGATATGTCAAATTCCATGAAATTTTTAGGACGACCATCCGAAATCGACAATATGCGCTGGGCTGGAATATAGAAAAGTTTCTCCTTGGCGTCAGCATTTTCAGCATTCAGCAGAGAGCACTTCTCAAACGCCTCACCATCAACCTTCACCATGGTGCAGTTTTTCCACATTGAAGAAAGCCTATCGCCAAAATAATAGTTCAGAACCTTGTCGGAATCGCCATCAATCACATAATTGTATTTCAGAAGATTCTGAACGATATAATCTTTGTCCACAATAAGCTTCGCCAGCTGTAGGAAAAGCGTTTTTCCACTGGCTTGCGGACCTAAGAGAATTGTCAAATCCCCAAGTTCCACATCAAGATTCTTAATTGGACCAAAATTAGATATTTGAAACTTATTCATTGTCGTCGCTCTTTTATAAGCCGCCGCCCATCATCTGTGGCGCACAACTCTTCTGCAAAGATAACCATTATCAACAATAATAACGAAAAATCCGCCCCAAAATTGCCCATACGCAATTTTTCAACACCCCACACGAGTCCACACAAGATGAATTATTGCGCTATAACAAGTTTGATTTGTTGGGGAGATTGGGGTACTATATAGAATAATGTGTGGGGGTTGGTGAAATAAAAATGGCGGTTTTGCTTTGTAGTGCGAGTGGATTGCTTTAACTTTGTAGAAGAATTTAGATTTAAACAGTAATCCATCTTAATTTTTTATGATTACATTCTTTAAAAAAGGAGCAAACACCATCTATGCGGTAGGTGCTGACCATGCTCTTTCACCAAAGGAACTTGAGAAGTTAGAATGGCTGCTCGGCGGCATTCAAGTGCAGGACGACACTTTACGAGGCACGTTTATCGGCCCACGAAAGGAGATGATTACGCCCTGGAGTACGAACGCGGTCGAAATCACCCAAAACATGGCGATGACCGGCATCGAGCGCATCGAAGAGTTCACAACCACAAAAGAAAAGGATCCCAAGTACGACAAAATGCTTCAACGTGTGTACCACACATTAGACAGCGACACCTTCACTATCACTCGTACGCCGGATCCTATCGTTTATATCGACGATATTGAAGCCTACAATAAGTCGGAAGGTTTGGCTCTCAGCCCCGAAGAGGTGGATTACCTGAAGGGACTTGGCAAGCGCCTCGGCCGTCCTCTCACCGACAGCGAAGTGTTTGGTTTCTCTCAGGTGAACAGCGAACACTGCCGTCACAAAATTTTCGGTGGCACTTTCATCATCGACGGCGAGGAAATGCCTACAAGCCTTTTCAACCTCATTAAAAAGACCACCAAGGAATATCCCAACAAGGTGATTTCTGCCTATAAAGATAATGTGGCGTTTATCGACGGTCCCAAGATTGAGCAATTCGCTCCAGTAAATCCCGACCAACCCGACTTCTTCGAAGTGAAGGAAATCGACTCGGTGATTTCGCTGAAGGCCGAAACCCACAACTTCCCTACCACCGTAGAGCCTTTCAACGGTGCCGCTACTGGTTCGGGCGGTGAAATCCGCGACCGTCTGGGAGGTGGACGCGCAAGTTTGCCATTGGCTGGCACGGCTGTGTATATGACCAGTTACCCTCGCACCGAAGCTGAGCGTGCTTGGGAACGCTGCACCATGCCTCCACGCCCATGGCTCTATCAAACTCCTGAAGAAATTCTCATCAAGGCTTCAAACGGCGCAAGCGACTTCGGCAACAAGTTTGGCCAGCCTCTTATCTGCGGTTCTCTCCTCACATTTGAGCACGAGGAAGCAAAACGCCAATTGGCATACGACAAGGTGATTATGCTTGCTGGTGGTGTGGGCTTCGCCAATAAGCGCGACGCAATCAAGGGCACTCCAAAGGCTGGCGAGAAAGTGGTGCTGATGGGTGGCGACAACTACCGCATCGGTATGGGCGGTGGTGCCGTTTCGAGCGTGAACACCGGCCAATACGCCAACGCCATCGAGCTCAACGCCGTGCAACGCGCCAACCCTGAAATGCAGAAGCGTGTTGCCAACGTGATTCGTGCCTTGGCTGAAGACGACACCAACCCTATCGTGTCAATCCACGACCACGGCGCTGGCGGTCACCTCAACGCCCTCTCTGAACTGGTGGAAGAAACTGGCGGACGCATCGATATGGCTGCTCTGCCTGTGGGCGACCCTACCCTTTCATCAAAGGAAATCATCGGCAACGAAAGCCAGGAGCGCATGGGCTTTGTGGCAGAGGAAAAGGATTTGGCTCGCATCAAGAAGATTGCCGAACGCGAGCGCGCTCCATTCTATGTGGTGGGCGAAACCACCGGCGACGACCGCTTCGTGTTTGAGCAAGCCGACGGCGTGAAGCCTATCGACTTGGGCATGAAGGATATGTTTGGCAGTTCTCCAAAGACTGTTATGACCGACAGCACTAAGCACCACAAATACAAAGCAGTGAAAACCGACGCTGCAAAACTCAACGAATATATCGAAACCGTGCTTCAAATCGAAGGCGTGGCATGTAAGGACTGGTTGACCAACAAGGTGGACCGCTCTGTGACTGGTAAGATTGCACGCCAGCAATGCCAAGGCGAAATTCAGTTGCCTTTAAGCGACTGTGGCGTGGTGGCTCTCGACTACACTGGTAACAGCGGTATCGCCACCTCTATCGGCCATGCGCCTCAAGCCGGTCTTATCGACCCTGCCGCTGGATCTGTGCTCTCTATCACCGAGGCATTGACCAACATTGTGGGCGCAAACCTCAATGGCGGTCTGAAGGCAGTTTCGCTGAGTGCCAACTGGATGTGGCCATGCCGCAACGAGGGTGAAGACGCTGGTCTCTACCGCGCTGTGAAGGCTTGTAGCGATTTCGCTTGCTCCCTCGGCATCAACATTCCAACCGGTAAGGACAGCCTTTCTATGACCCAGAAATACGGCAACAAGAAGGTGATTGCCCCAGGCACCGTGATTATCTCTGCTGGCGGTGAGGTGTGCGACGTGAAGAAAACCGTAAGCCCTGTGCTCCAACAAAAGAAGAGCCGTCTCTACTATATCGATTTCTCTGGCTGCGACATGCAACTCGGTGGCTCTGCCCTTGCACAATCTATGGGATTGCTTGGCGACAAGGCTCCTGGCGTGAAGAGTGCCGATTACTTTGCCAACGCATTCAATGCTGTGCAGGCTTTGGTGGAAAACAAGCAACTCTTGGCAGCACACGACATCAGCGCTGGCGGTTTGCTCACCACTGTGCTTGAAATGACTTTCGCCAACACCAAGGGCGGTGTGAACCTCGACCTCGACGGTATGGCTGAGCAAGACATCGTGAAGGTGCTCTTTGCCGAAAATCCTGCCCTTGTGATTCAGGTGGCAAACAACCAATGCGGCAAGGTGGAACGCGAACTCGCAGAGCGTGGCGTGAAGTTTATCTACATCGGTGAGCCTTCTGAAGAGCGCACCGTGACCGTGACACAGAACGGCGACGAATACATGTTCTTCATCGACTATCTGCGCGACCTTTGGTTCAAGACCTCATATCTGCTCGACTGCAAGCAAAGCGGCAACAAATTGGCAAAGGCTCGCTTCGAAAACTATAAGAAGCAACCTCTGCGCTGGCGTATGCCTGCTGGCTTCACTGGCAAAGCGGCAGACTTGGGCATCAACGGCTTCAAGCACGGCAAAACCGGCATCAAGGCGGCTATTATCCGTGAAAAGGGTGTGAATGGCGACCGTGAAATGGCTTATTCACTCTACCTTGCAGGATTCGATGTGAAAGACGTGCACATGACCGACTTGATGAGCGGCCGCGAAACGCTTGAAGATGTGAATATGATTGTGTTCTGCGGCGGTTTCTCCAACAGCGACGTGCTTGGCTCGGCTAAGGGCTGGGCAAGCGGCTTCGTGTGGAACGAAAAGGCTAAAAAGGCACTCGAAAACTTCTACAAGCGCACCGACACTTTAAGCCTCGGTATCTGCAACGGTTGCCAAGTGATGATTGAACTCAACCTGCTCAACCCTGAATACAGCAGCCAGCCTCACATGGACCACAACGATAGCCACAAGTTTGAATCCAACTTCATCGGTCTGTCGATTCCTGAAAACAATTCTGTGATGTTCGGCAACCTCGCCGGTTCTAAACTCGGCATCTGGGTGGCTCACGGTGAAGGCAAGTTCAACCTGCCTGAAGGCGCCGACAACTACAACGTGGTGGCACAATACAACTACCGCTCATATCCTGCCAACCCTAACGGCTCGCCACGCGGCATCGCTGGTATCGCCTCTAAGGACGGCCGCCACTTGGCTATGATGCCTCACTTGGAGCGTGCTATCTTCCCATGGCAGTGCGGCTTCTATCCACAGGCTCGCCAAGCCGACGAGGTTACTCCATGGATCCAAGCCTTCGTGAATGCCAAGAACTGGATAGCAGACCACAAGAAGTAAACAATCACTTCCCCAAAATAGCCAAAAGACCCGATGAATTCATCGGGTCTTTTTTTACCCAAAAAATCAATGTCAATAAGGTTAAAATGGATTCAGTGGATAAAAACCGCTCGCCTTCGGCGAAAAACCAATCTTCAGTAATCAGATATCCGAAAGCGCAAATAAAAAGATAACCCAATCCCCTTTTGATTGGCAGATGCGATGATTTATGTCAACCACAATAGGCGAGGGTGCAAATTGCATCATAACGTAGGGACATGCCTTTGGCATGTTTAGCTGCAAGCGGCAAATTATCAACGCATTGAAACATGCCGAAGGCATGTCCCTACGCTATGGCGTTATTGTTTGGGGAGATTTGATACAACCTCCTTCCATGAAATCATGTTATCATCAGGGGTTTTTCGCCGTGAAACGGCGAGCGGTTTTTATC
>OJAW01000590.1_pt1 | contig 25040 bp, 24 predicted proteins | sample 1589151 | NCBI WGS metagenome assembly OJAW01 (sample SAMN03283290) | human gut metagenome | biome: human-associated habitat; material: feces | host: Homo sapiens | place: Peru | collected 2012
ATGGAGAAGTAGTATATTTCAATGTAGATAATGGAACAAAATGTTCAAATTATACAGAAACTCAAAGTAATACGGGAGTAAAGACCGGATGCATGAAATTTTATGCATTCAATGATGATGGGAAAGATACAGTAAATTTAATACTAGATCATAATACAACAGCGAAGGTAGCATGGGTATTAAAAGAAGATTATATAGCAGCAGGAGGAACAGAAAATGATTATGGAGATTATGGTAAAAATGATAAAGGCCCACTTACTTTATTAGTACAATTAAAAACAGACACGGCATCGTGGAAAGGAACAATAACACCAACAAATTACACAATGGATCAATCAACGCAAGGTAGTAAAGCAAAATATACAATAGATTATAGTAATTATAAAGCAAGATTAATAACAGCACAAGAAGTAGCACAAATCACCGGAAATACAAAATGGGATGAAAAAATTGCAAGAAGTACATATTATTTTGACACAAACACAACAACAGAAAGTGATACATGTAAAGAAGGAAACACAAGTGGATGTAAATATGGATGGTTATATGATAGAACGTCTGATTTTTGCGCAACATATGGATGTTTAAATAATTCTGACCAAGTAATATATGGCTATTGGACAGCCTCTTCTCGTGTCGACACTTCTAACGACGCTTGGGGTGTGGACTGCACTGCTTACTTTAATGGTACAACTGACGTTTTTTACTATGACTACTCCTATGGCGTTCGTCCAGTTATAACTGTCTCAAAATCTAATCTCTCATAATAAAGAAGGCCCATGTATAATTAATTGTATAAATTATAAAATTGTTGATAGAAATATCAACTTTTTTCTTTCTAAAACTATTGACTAATATAAAAGAGAAGAATATAATTAAATGGTATGACAATCTGTCATATTTAACATATAATATAGAGGTGGTTAGATGCCTAGTAAGACTTTTTATAATCTAGATAAAGAAAAAAGGGAAAAGTTGATTGAAGCAGCTCTAAACGAATTTTCGAGGGTTGAATATGAAAAAGTATCTATTAATCAGATTATTATGCATGCTAATATAGCTAGAGGTAGTTTTTATATGTATTTTACTGATAAAGAAGATTTAATGAAGTATTTATTAGAAGAGCACTATAAAAAATTAATTAAAATAATAAATGATTGTTTAGATAAAAATAAAGGTGATTTGGAACACTCTTTTATTGATATATATGATAAGTTAGAGTGTTATGTCAAAAAATTGAAGAATAAACAATTTTTTGACAATGTGTTTGTTTTTATGAATAATTATAAAATAAATTTAAAACCACCAGAAATGTACTTTATGGATACAGTTAAAGATAAGATTGATTATTCAAAATATAAAGAAGATGTTAGTATTGCTTTTAGCCTTTTACTTAACAATTTATTTAGATTTATTATCATTTCTATGGATGAAAATTTTAAAGATGAGAGTAAGGATATTTATTTAAAAACTATCCATGTTATATGTTATGGAATTTATAAGGAGAAAAAATAATGATTAAAATTTTTAAGTATTTAAAAAGTTCGATAGTTTCTGTTCTAACAATCATTCTACTTTTGTTTGTTCAAGCATACTTAGATTTAACACTACCAGATTATACATCAAAGATTGTTAATATAGGTGTTCAACAAGCTGGTATTGAAGATGCGGCTATTACAGAAATAAGTGAAAGTTCACTAAATCATTTATTATTATTTATGAATGATGATGATAAGAATTATATTATGGATTCTTATACAGAATTTAACGATTTAAATGGTGAAAAGATTTATAAGCTAAAAAAAGACGCTGATAAAACTAAAATAAATGATATTTATAGAAAACCTATGACTATTATTTCATTTTTAAATCAAAGTAATAAAAATGAAACAAGTATTAGTTTTAATATACCAGAAGGTATGGATTTATATAGTGCGCTTACTGTGATGACTAACGACCAAAAAGAAGAGATGTTAAAGGGAATAGATGAAAAAATAAAAGACGTTCCTGATACTATTTTAAATCAAGCAGCAATCACTTATGTAAAGAGTGAATACACAAGAATTAATGTTGATGTTAATAAGATTCAAATGAATTATTTGTTTAAAACAGGAGCTATGATGGTATTAATTGCTCTTGCTATTATGTTAGATGGAATTCTTATTGTTTTAATAGGCTCAAGAATGGCTGCTAAATTAGCCAAAACATTACGTGAAAAAGTATTTACCAAAACTGTATATTTTTCTAAAAATGAGATGAAAGGTTTTGGTCAATCATCATTAATTACAAGAACTACTAATGATATACAACAAGTACAAGGGGTAATAGTATTCTTACTTCGTGTTGTATTCTACGCTCCTATAATTGGTATTGGTGGAGTTATAAAAGCAATGAATACAAATTCATCTATGACTTATATAATAGCTGTAGCACTTATCACTATTTTAGTAGTAATGATTACTTTGTTTGCTATTGCAATGCCTAAATTTAATGTTATTCAAAAAATGATTGATAAATTAAATTTAGTATCACGTGAAATTCTTTCTGGTCTTCCTGTAATTAGAGCTTTTTCTAACGAAAAACATGAAGAAGAAAGATTTGACAAAGCTAATAAAGATTTAACTAGTGTAAGTTTATTTATTAATAGAGCAATGAGTTTTATGATGCCAATTATGATGGTTATTATGAATTTAGTATGTGTATTTATTGTATATAAAGGTGCATACGGCGTTGATAATGGTTCTATGCAAGTTGGAGATATTATGGCTTATATTCAATATACAATGCAAATAATAATGGCATTCTTAATGATATCTATGATGTCTATTATGTTACCCCGTGCTAACGTTAGTGCCAAAAGAATTATAGAAGTAATAGAAACTGATAATATTGTTAAAGAAAAAGAAAATCCAGTAGTATTAGGAGATCATATAAAAGGTGTTGTTAAATTTAATAATGTTTCATTTAGATATCCTGATGCTGATTATGATGTTATTACAGATATTGATTTTACAGCTAATCCTGGAGAAACAACAGCATTTATTGGCTCTACAGGTAGTGGTAAGTCAACCGTTGTAAATTTACTTCCAAGATTTTATGATGTTACAGGTGGTAGTATTACTATTGATGGAGTTGATATTAGAGATTTATCGCTTCATGAATTAAGAGATAAAATTGGCTTTGTTCCACAAAAGGGAATTCTTTTTACTGGAAGTATTAAAGAAAATATTAGATATGGTAATAAAAAAGTTAAAGATATTGATATTATCAACGCTTTAGCAGTTGCCCAAGCTGATTTTATTAAAAACTTAAAAGGTGGAGTTAACTATAAAATAGCTCAGGGTGGTACTAACGTAAGTGGCGGTCAAAAACAAAGACTATCAATTGCTCGTGCTATAGCTAAAAATCCTAATATATTTGTTTTTGATGATTCTTTCTCAGCACTTGATTTTAAAACAGATGCTAAATTAAGACAAGAACTTTCAAAAATAGTAAAAAATAAAACCGTTCTTATTGTTGCCCAACGTATTTCTACAATTATGAATGCAGATAAGATAATCGTTTTAAACGAAGGTAATATTGTAGGAATAGGAACACATAAAGAATTAATGAAAAAATGTAAGATTTATAAAGAGATTGCTCTATCGCAATTAAGTAAGGAGGAGTTAGAAAATGCCTAAGTTTGGTGGACCAAAAGGACCTGGAGCAACAGTAGAACGTGCTGAAAATTTCAAAGGTACTTTAGATAAAATTCTTTCTTATTTAAAACAATATAAACTTTCAATTATTTTTGTTATGTTATTTGCTATTGGCTCAACAATATTTACTATAATAGGTCCAAAAATTCTTGGTAATATTACAACTGAGATATTTTCAGGATTAATGAAAAAAATAACTAACACAGGTTCAATTAATTTTAATTATATTGGTAAAATAACCTTAATATTAATAATTATATATGTAGTTAGTTCTATTTTCTCTTGTTTACAAGGATTAATAATGAGTAGAGTATCAAATGATATCTCATATAAATTAAGAAGTGAGCTTAGTAAAAAAATCAATAAATTACCAATGAAATATTTTGATAGTAAAACGCATGGAGAAATACTTTCCATTATAACAAACGATATCGATACATTATCACAAAGTATTAATCAATCAATAACTACAATTATATCTGGAATAGCTACAATTATTGGTGTTCTTATTATGATGATATCAATTAATATTCCAATGACTATTGCTACATTATTAATTATTCCAATATGCATGGTTATGGTAAATGGTGTAGTTAAGAAAAGTCAAAAATATTTTACATTACAACAAGATTATTTAGGTCATATCAATGGCCATGTTGAAGAAATCTATGGTGGCCATGATATTGTATCTTCATTTAACGGCGAAGAAAAAGCTATAGATACTTTTAATGAATTAAATGAAACTTTATATCATAGTGCTTGGAAGAGTCAATTTTTATCTACTACTATGCATCCAATAATGAGTTTTATTGGTAATATTGGTTATGTAGTTATAAGTATTCTTGGTGGATATATGGTTATTAAAGATCGTATAGAAGTAGGGGATATCTTATCATTTACACAATATGTAAGAACATTTACTAACCAACTTGCTCAACTTGCGCAAGTTATGAATAATGTTCAGTCTGCTGTAGCGTCTGCTGAAAGAGTATTTAACTTCTTAGATTTAGAAGAAGAAGTAAGTGAAGGAAAACATTTAGATATTAACAAAATTAAAACTAATGTAGAATTTAAAAATGTTAATTTTGGATACAATAAAAATAAAATTATTATTAATGATTTTAGTGCTAAAGTAAAAGCTGGACAAAAAATAGCTATTGTTGGTCCTACCGGTGCTGGAAAAACAACTATAGTAAAACTTCTTATGAGATTTTATGAATTAAATAAAGGTTCTATCTTGATTGATGGAAAAGACATTAAAGAATATAATCGTAGTGATGTTAGAAGCTTATTTGGAATGGTTTTACAGGATACTTGGTTATTTAATGGAAGTATTGCTGATAACGTACGTTATGGTAAATTAAATGCTACTGATAACGAAGTTAAAGAAGCTTGTAAAGCTGCTAGTGTTGATCACTTTATTAAAACCCTTCCTGATAACTACAATATGGTATTAAACGAAGAAGCAGATAATATATCAGGAGGACAAAAACAGCTTCTTACTATTGCCCGTGTTATTTTAGCCGATCCAAAAATATTAATTCTTGATGAAGCTACAAGTAGTGTTGATACACGTACCGAGATACTTATTCAAGAAGCTATGGATAAACTTATGGAAGGTAGAACTTGCTTTATAATTGCACACCGTTTATCTACAATTAAAAATGCTGATTTAATACTAGTTATGAATGATGGTGATATTGTAGAACAAGGAACGCATAAACAATTATTAAAAAAAGATGGGTTCTATGCCAAATTATATAACTCACAATTTGAAGAAGTATAAATCTTTACATTTATATAAAAAAATGTTATTATGTATACAGATGAAGGTTTCTTCATAAAATAAAAAGGATATACTTAACTTTCGTGTGGTTAGGTACACTCCGTGATTGGGTGCACACTAATGCTCCAAACGAAGCGTTAGTGTGCATTTCTATTTAAACAGTAAAATAAATACTAGAATAAATAGGAGAATAATTATGATATGGAGAAATTTCTCTCTACTAGTCATAAGAATCACCTCCTTTTTTTGTTAAAAAGGAGTGCACCTAACGCTAATTAAATATATCCATGGATATTATATTAAAATAATATAATGAATGCAAATGAGTGTTTTTAAAAATTATCGTTAATTTAAATACAAATTTTATAAAATCATACACTTGAAAGAAAAAAATAAATATGTTAGAATGTATACAGATGAGATATTTCTCATAAAATAAAAAGGATACATTTGAAGGCTGAATCAAATGCAATCCCTATTGGGGTAGCATCTGAAATCAACGTTTGTTGAAATCAGATGCTTTTATTATTTTAATAGTAAAATGATTACTATAAAAAGTAATAGTAGAATTATGATAAACAAAGAATATTCTCTTTTTGTCATAAAAACCACCACCTTTCCATATTAATAACAATAAAGAAAGGGAAGGCACTTGATATATTTCAAATGTATCCAAATGCATTATAACAAAGTAAAAAGTTTAATACAAAGGAGTAATTTTAAAAATTTGTAACGTTTATAATATATAAAATTAAATAATTGAAAACTAGTTTTAATTCCTCTATTTTTTTGATATAATAAATGAGTAGAATTTGGAGAGATGTATATGCTTTATTTACTATATGGAACAGAAAACTATTTAATAAAAAAGGAAATAGATAAAATATTAAATGCAAATTCTATTGAAAAAATTAACGTTAGTGAATATAATTTAGAGATAGATAATTTTAAAGATATAATTGAAGACGCTAATACAATATCCCTTTTTGCTGATAAAAAAGCCATTATTGTAAATAATAGCTATATTTTTACAGGGAAAAGTATTAAAAATGAAAATGATCCTGAATTATTTCTAGACTATTTTAAAAATGCTAATCCAGATTCAATTATAATTTTTATAGTTGATTCAGAGAAACTAGATGAAAGAAAAAAAATAGTAAAAGAAATAAAGAAAATTGGAACAGTTAAGGATTTCAATAAAAAAAATGATTTAACAGACATTTTAAAAAATATGTTTAAAGACTATAATATAAGTATTCAAGATATTAGATTTATGATAGATAGATGTGGTAACAATCTTGATATATTAAGTCAAGAAGTAAATAAAATAAAAATATATAAAGATGAAGATAAAAATGTAACTAAAGAAGATATAATAAATTTAACTAGTAAAAATATAGATATTGATATCTTTGGGTTTGTAGATACAATTGTTAATAAAAATAAAAACAAAGCTTTAGAAATATATAAAGAGATGTTAATAAATGGGGAAGAACCAATCAAAATACTTGTGATACTTGCTAATCAGTTTAGAATTATATATCAAGCTAAAGAATTATATAAACAAGGGTATAGTGGTAATGATATTGCAACCATGATTGGAATTCATCCTTATCGTATAAAATTAGCGCTTGAAAAAGCAAGAAATTACAATTCTGATACTTTATTAGATTATTTAGAAAAACTTGCAGATTTAGATTATGATATTAAAATTGGAAATATAGAATCTTCATTAGGATTAGAAATGTTTATTTTAAGTATTTAAAAGTGATTTTTTAGTCACTTTTTTGTTTATTTTGTAAAAATATATGTTATAATCGAATTAGAATAGAGGAGTGATTTTATGGATTTATTTTTAATTATTTTAATTAGCTTAGTTATTATATGTTTGTTATATTTTATTATTATGTATAATAGCTTTGTGAAACAAGGCGTGTTAGTTGATGAAGCCTTTTCAACTATGGATGTATTTTTAAAAAAGAGATGGGATTTAATACCAAATCTTGTTGAAGTTGTAAAAGGATATGCTAAGCATGAAAAAGATACTTTATCAGAAATTGCAAAATTAAGAGAGAATGTTTATGATAATATGTCTAATTCTGATAAAATTGATGTTAACGAAAAATTAACAGGTGAAATTACCAAGTTAATAGCTATAGCAGAAGCTTATCCTGAATTGAAAGCAAATGATAATTTTCTATCTTTAAGCGGTAATTTAACTAAAATTGAAGATGAAATAGCACAATCAAGAAAATACTACAACGCAGTAGTAAGAGAATTTAACATCAAAGTTAAGACTATTCCTAGTTGTTTAGTAGCGAAACTCCTAAATGTTAAAGAAAAAAAGATGTTTGAAGCAAAAGAATTTGAAAAAAATGATGTAAAGGTAGCATTGTAATATGAAAAAGAAACTAGAAAAAGAACAAGTAAGAATATGGACTGCAATATCGATATCTGCTTTTACTTTCTTTTTTATATTTTTACCAGCTGTTATGACATATTATGAAAACCCTAGTGATGATAGTCCCAATACAGTTGCTGATGGTTTCACTATAGAAAAATATAATGTTGTTTTAGATGTAAAAGAAGATAATCAAATAAATGTTACAGAAAACATTACCGTCAATTGGTATTCTAACTATCACCATGGTATTATTAGATTTATACCAGAATGGTTAGAATATACTAGTAAAAAAGGAAATATTTATAAAAGAAAATCAGTTGTTTACAATTTGAATTCTCCAGGTGAACCATTTGTTGTTGATTATATGAAAAGTAAAGCTCGTATCAGGATTGGTGATGCTAATTCATATGTTAATGTAGGTAATAAAGATTATACAATCAAATATATTTATGACATGGGAAAAGATCCATATAGAGGTTTTGATGAGTTTATTTTTCATGCTTTTGGTGATTACTGGGGTACTTCAATAAACAATCCTAGTTTAGAAATTCATATGCCTAAAAATGTAGATGCTAGTAAAATTAAATTTTTTACTGATAAATATCGAAAAAATGATATAACTAATATGGTTGATTATTATGTTGATAATAATGTTATATATGCTAGTCTTGACACAAATAAGTATATGGAGCTTTATAATTCTTTAACTGTTGATTTAGAATTACCAGAAGGCTACTTTGTTGGGGGAAGTTTTAATTATGGATGGGGATCATTTATTACAATAATGATTATCATTGTACTTACTATTTTTACCGCATTAAGATGGTTGAGATATGGTAAAGATTTTCCAAGAGTAGCTAAAACGGTTGAGTTTTATCCTCCTGAAAATATGAATGCAGCAGAAATAGGGTACATATATAATAAAAATCAAGGGCCAAAATTAACAATAGCGTTAATTGTTCAATTAGCAAGTAAAGGTTATATAAGAATTGATGAAGTAGGGGACAAAGAAAAAGAAATTCAAATAACTAATTTAGTACATAAACCAAAAGAAGTTATTGCATTTGATTCTATAATTTCTCCTAAAACGATAAACATAAAAAAATTAAAAGATGTTGATTCTACCTTATCATCAAAAGAAAAAAAGTTCATGAATTCTTTATTTAAAAAAGCAGATTTTAAAATTTTAACCGAAAATGATTCTAGTTTTGAAGAGGTTAAAAATAGTTTAATATCAAGAGGATATATTGAAATATTAGACAATATAGAAAGTGAAAATTATTTAAAAAATATAAGAAAAGAATATGAAAAATTAAAAGAAGAATATGATAAAAAAATAAAAGAAAATCCTTTAGATGAAACAGAAAATTTAGTTTATAAAAAACTATTTGATAAGAAAGATGTTGTTAAGTTAAAAGAACATAAAACATTTTATAATGTATTTTCTGATGTCAATTCAAAAGTTTATAATAAATTAAATGATTTAGTCGTTGATCAAAAATCATTTAATAAATTACTATTATCTGTCTTAGTAATTTATGCTAATATGGTTTTATGTTTTGTTTCTTTCGTTTTTGAAGATTTAAGTCCACAACTGGGATTCTTATATAAAGTATCTTTAATATGTATACTAATAAATCTATTTTTTACTATATTTATGGGAAGAAAAACACAATATGGAGAAAAAATAAAAGCACAAGTTGCTGGCTTTAGAAAATTTTTAGTCAAAGTTGAAAAAGATAAATTAGAAACTTTAGTTATGGAAAATCCTAGTTATTTTTATGATATTTTACCATATACTTATGTTTTGAATATATCAAAAAAATGGATAAAGAAATTTGAAAATATACCAGTGCCAGAAATGGATATGGGAAACTTTGATTATGGCAGTGATTCTTCATATTCTGATTTAACAAGTGACATATACAAAGCAGCACCTTCTTCTAGTTCAGGATCATCGAGTGGTTGTTCATCATGTGGAGGAGGATGTTCTTCTTGCGGTGGTGGTTGCTCATCGTGTGGTGGTGGAGGATCATGGTAAAAAGATTTATACTGCAATGGCATTTAAGTGAAAATTGTAACTTAAAATGTCTGCACTGTTACCAAGAAAATCATAAACCAATCCAATTAAAGTTTAGCGATTTAGAGATAATTTATAATCAATATAAAGAACTGTTAAATAAATTAAATATGAAGGGACACATAAACATCACTGGTGGTGAACCTTTATGTAATCCCTTCTTTTTCAAAATTTTAGATATGATAAAAAAAGACAGCAATATTATAACATTTTCTGTCTTAACTAATGGCACTTTAATTACCGATGAAATAGCTAAAAAGATTGCTAGTTATAATCCTTATTATGTTCAAGTTAGTCTTGAAGGTGGTAAAAAAACTAATGATTTCATAAGAGAAAAAGGAACATATAATAAAATTGCCAAAGGAATTAAAAATTTACGCAAATATAATATATTTACCTCAATTTCATTTACAGCTACTAAATTAAATTATAAAGAGTTTCCTAAAGTAGTAAAATATGCTAGAAAATACAAAGTAAATAATGTTTGGTCTGATAGATATATTCCACTTGGGGATTCTTTAGATAAAGATTTAGCACTTAATTATGAAGAAACTAGAGAATACTTAAAAATCCTGAACAAAGAAAGAGATAAGTTAATAAATAAAAAAGGTAATATTACAACTATCTCTATGTATAGGGCATTACAATTTCAAATGACTAATGATTTTGCATACGGGTGTACCGCTGGAGATACTTTACTTACTGTTATGGAAAATGGAGATCTAGTTCCTTGTAGGAGAATGCCAATAGTAGTTGGTAATTTATTAAAAGATAATATGTACAAATTATATAAAAATAACAAATTATTAAAAGAACTGAGATTAAATAAAATACCAGATGATTGTAATGAATGTGAACATTCAGAAACTTGTCATGGTGGCTTAAAATGTTTAACATATGCTTTATATAAAAATTTGAATCATAAAGATATTGGTTGCAATTTATAGCATAAAAAAAGTGATTATTTATCACTTTTTTGTTTTGAAGTTAATTTATCATAAACACTTTTTAAGGATTCTTCATACTTGCTTGTTGTCTTAGGAATATAATATTTTCTATCCTTTATTTGATCAGGTAAATATTGTTGTTTCACCCAACCATTTGGATAAGAATGAGGATATAAATAGTCTTTAGAGTTAGTTTTAATATGATTTGGCACGTTGCCTGTATTACCACTTCTAATATCGTTTAAAGCTGCTTCTATAGCCATTTCAGCACTATTAGATTTAGGAGATAAAGCGAGTTCTATAACCGTTGCAGTAAGAGGAATTCTTGCTTCTGGAAGTCCTAATCTTTCACAGGCATTAATACAAGCATCTACCTTAGGACCCATGCTTGGATTAGCAAGACCAATATCTTCGTAAGCTATAACACTCATTCTACGGTAAATAATATCTAAATCTTCTGCTTCGATTAGTCTAGCTAAATAATGTAGTGCTGCATTAACATCACTACCTCTAATACTTTTTTGAAATGCACTAATAACATCATAATGCCCATCTTCATTTTTATCATGAAAAAATACTGGTTTACTATTAATATTCTTTATAACATCAATAGTAACATTAAAATCAGAAGTAGAGTAGTAAGCCATTTCAAGCAAATTATAGGCATATCTTAAATCTCCACTAGATAAATTAGCAATATATTCAATTGTTTTTTTATTTATTTTAATATCTTTTAAATAGTCTGTTTTAGTAACTTTATTTAAAGCTTCAATAATATCACTTGTATCTAGTTCATGAAGTTCAAATATTTGACATCTACTTCTAATGGCTGGATTAATTTTATGATAAGGATTAGAAGTAGTCATTCCAATTAAAGTAATTAAACCACTTTCTAGGTATGGAAGAAGTAAATCTTGTTTATCTTTATTTAAACGATGAATTTCATCCATAATAACAACCATTCCACCAAACATTTTAGCTTCTTCAACCACAACATCAAAGTCTTTTTTATTATTAATGACAGCGTTTAACATCCTATATCTTAAACCAAGCTCTTCGACAATTGCAGTTGCAATAGTTGTTTTACCAATACCAGGTTTCCCATACAATATCATAGAAAATAATCTTTTATTATTTACCATATTTCTAATAATTTTATTATCACCAATTAAATGTTTTTGACCAACAACGTCATTTAAACATTTGGGTCTCATTTTTATTGCTAAAGGCTCATTCATTTTTATCACCATTTATATTTTAACACATAATTTGTAAATATTTTAGTATTATGTTAGAATAATGGACAGTTGAGGTGATTTTATGAAACCAATAATAGGAATAGTATCAACACCAAATCTTGATAGTAATGGTGGCAAAATGTTTTGTACAGATTCCAAAATAAATAATTGGGTAATAAGATGTGGAGGTATTCCTTTATCAATTATGCCAACTAATATTGATGATGTCTTTAGTAAGAAGTATCAAGAATTAAATAAATTATCAAATGATGAAATAAAAGATTTAGTTAAGATATTAGATATGTGTGATGGAATTGTTAAGCCAGGAGGCACTTCTATACAGTCTTTTCATAAAGTTATATATAATTACACAGTAACTAAAAATATGCCATATCTAGGGATTTGTAATGGAATGCAACTAATGGTTAAAGCTTACGATAATGATGAAGAGTTAATTAAAACAACAAATAATCACTATATTCAAGATGTTAATGCTCATAATGTCCACATTGAAAATGGTACATTGCTTAAGAAAATTTTAAATAAAGATGTCGTACTCGTTAGTAGTAGACATAATTATTGTGTTCACAATTTAAATAAGCTTAAAGTTTCAGGTATGTCTGAAGATGATGTAATTGAAGCTATAGAAAATCCAAAATGTAAGTTTAATGTTGGCTTACAATGGCATCCAGAACTTTTTGATTTTGATAATGAAGATTCTTTTAATATATTTAATTCATTTATCAAAGAGGCTACTATCTATAATAAACAAAAAGTATACAAGAAAACTATTTATTAATAATAGTTTTTTTTGTATAATATAAATGGTGAATGATATGGATGAATACGAAGATATTTTAAATGATTTTTGTGATTATTTAAAAATTGATAAAAGATATAGTGATTTAACGGTTGAGTCTTATCGAACTGAAATAAAAGGATATCTAGATTTTTTTAAAGAAAAAAACATTAAAGTTAAAGATATAAAAAATAGTGATATAAAAGACTATTTAGCTTATATAAAAAAAGGTGAAACTTCAGAACGCACTTTAGCGCATAATGTTTCAGTTATTAGAACGTTCTATAAATTTCTTTTAACACTAAAAATAATTGAAAGAAATCCAACAGAGTTTTTAGAACTGCCAAAATTAAGAAAAAAACTACCTACCGTACTTTCAAAAGAAGAAGTAGAAAAACTTTTAGACATAGATTTAACTGACTGCTATAGCTATCGCAACAAAGCCATGCTTGAACTTTTATATTCAACAGGGCTACGTGTTAGTGAACTCGTTAATTTAGAATTAAGTAATATTGATTTAGAAAATTGTACATTAAAAACAATAGGGAAGGGAAATAAAGAGAGAATTATACCTATTAGTGATTATGCCCTTTATTATGTTGAAAAATATATTAATGAATATCGTGGCAGTATGTTGAAAAAAGGCGTTAATAATTATGTTTTTATTAATAATCATGGTAACGTTATGACAAGACAAGGATTCTTTAAAATAATTAAAAAGTTGGCGTCAGAAAAAAATATAAAAACACCAATATCCCCTCATACTTTAAGACACTCTTTTGCAACACATTTACTTGATTATGGTGCAGATCTTAGAAGTATTCAGGAAATGTTAGGACATTCTAATTTATCTACTACACAAATATATACTCATGTATCAAGCGAACATTTAAAAGATAACTATAATAGTTCTCATCCACATAGTAAGGAGTAAATAATGTTTGAATATAATTGGAACAAAGAAAACTATCAAAAATTTTTAGATTATTTAGACGCTAATAAGGATTTAAAATATCGTGAATTTCATTATAGATTATTAAAAGATAATAGTATAAACTTTATTGGCATTAGAACACCAATATTAAAAGATATCGCAAAACAAGTTAGTAAAACTAATTATATTGAATTTATTAAATTAAATACCTTAAAAACCTATGAAGAAAAAACGATATATGGATTATTACTAGGATATTTAAAAATAGATTTTAATATTCTTTTAAATCTCATTAATAATTATTTAGTAAATATTGATAACTGGGCAACTTGTGATTTAACTTGCGCTAATTTAAAAATATTTAAAAAGAATAAAGAAATAGGATTTAATTATTTAAAGAATAAAGTTAATAGTAATAATATATGGATTCAAAGATTTGTAATTGTTATGTTTTTAGATTACTTTTTATGTGATGAATATATTGATGATGTTTTAAAAGCTATAAGCAGTATTGATACTAATGAATATTACGTAGAAATGGCTATGGCTTGGCTTTTAGCAACAGCCTATATAAATTATCAAGATAAAGTGTTAAGTCTCTTAAAAAGCAGTAAAATAAGTAAAAATGTTACTAATTTAACTATTAAGAAAGCAAATGAATCATATCGCATTACAAAAGAGAAGAAAAAATTAATTAAAAACTTAAAAACTATATAATGAAGCGGCTAATTCTTACCATTCACTATATAGTTTTCTTTGTTTAACTCATCTAACATTTGCTTTCTTGTTTTATTAATTTTAGTAAAAAAATTAAAATTTTATAAAATGTTATTTTTTTCTTGTATTATGAATGCATTTATAGTATATTGAGTAACAGGAAATACTAACTGTTGAGTACTTGCCAACTTCTTATAGGGAGGAGGCTTGATATTTATGAAGAAAAAAGATTTGTTAATCTCATTTCTAATATTAATTATCATTTTATTAATAGTTTCTTTAATGATTCTATCTATAAAAAAAATAGTACTCAATCTGCTTAAGATTAAGTACTAAACCAAATTGTTTATGGTAGGTACTCAACTCAGCAAAGTTAAGTATTTCCCATTTTTATTTTATGCAAGTTTTCTTGCTTACATGCTAATGATAACACAAATTTATTCTTTTTTCAAGTTTACATATACAAACTATAACATTTTAAACATAATATTAGTTAAAAACTATATAATTAAATGGTGATACTATGTCCATTACATTATATAGTTTTCTTTTAACTTTTATAGCTGGTTTTTCTACAATGATTGGAACCATTTTAATTTTTTTTAAAGAAAAAACAAATAAGGTAGTAGTAGCTTCTTTATCTTTTGCGTCTGGAGTTATGCTTACTGTATCTATTTTAGATTTAATTCCCGAAGCTATAACTCTTTTAAATTATAAAAGTATTATAGAAATACTTATAATTACTGTTTTTATGGTACTAGGAGCGTTATTAACTAGAAAAATAGATAAGAGTATGCCTGAAGTTGATAATAACTCTAAAAAAGGCTTATATAGAGTAGGGATAATATCTATGTTTGCTATTATTATGCATAATATTCCTGAAGGGATAGCTACATTTATGACTACCAGCACCAATTTGAGTTTAGGATTATCTTTAACTATTGCTATTGCACTACACAATATACCAGAAGGAATAAGTATTGCAGTTCCTATTTATTATTCAACAGGAAATAGAAAAAAAGCATTGTTTTATACATTTGTTTCAGCAATATCAGAACCATTTGGAGCACTACTTGCCTTCCTTTTTTTAAAACCATTCATGAATAATTTGGTTATGGGTTTATTAATGGCCATGATAGCTGGAATAATGAGTTATATATCATTCTTTGAACTATTGCCTAAGTCACTAAGTTATAAAAATAAATCGTTATCTTATATATTTCTTGTTATAGGAATAATATTTATGGCTATTAATCATTTCTTATTCTAGTTAATCATGTTATAATAAGCATTAAGGAGGTTTATTCAATGACAGAATTAGAAAATAAATATATTGATTTGATTTTAAAAAGATGTTTAAATTTTAAAAATACCAATTCATTATTAATCAATTGTGATTTAAAAGAACATTTACCATTTGCGGAAAAAGTAAAAAAACGTGCGCTAGAATTAGGTATTAGTGATATTTATATTAATATAAATGATTTATATGAAGTACACGATTATTTACTAAAAACAAATATAAAAGACATTAAAAATAATAAAATTGTTGATAGAAGTAAATGGGATGAGTATGCAAAAAAAGGTGGCTGTTTACTATTTTTAACTTCAACTATTCCTAATCTAATGAAAGATATTGAAAATGAAAAATTTACTAAACTAACTAAAGAAAGAATAAAAACAATATCATATTATAAAGAAAATGTAGCTAAGTATTTGTTTCCATGGTGTATAGTTAGTCTTCCTAATGAAAAATGGGCTAAAGAAGTATTTATTAATGACCCAAATGCTTATCAAAAACTTTATTTATCTATTATGAAAATGTGCATGGTTGATAAAGAAGATCCAATTGAAGCTTGGAATGATTATATAAAAAGTAATAATATATATAAAGAAAAATTAAATAATTTAAAAATATCTTATATGCATTATAAAAATTCTTTAGGAACAGATTTAACAGTTAAAATTCCTAATAAAAATACATGGATGAATTTAGATAAAAACAGTGGCGTTATTGTTAATATGCCTAGTTATGAAATATTTACAACTCCTGATTACCGTGAAACAAATGGCATAGTTTATTCTAGTAAGCCTTTAATCTATGATGAAAATAAAATTGAAAATTTTTGGATTAAATTTGAAAACGGGATAGCCGTTGATTGTCATGCAGAAGTAGGAGAGAAGTATTTAAAAAATCTTTTAAACAATTTTGACAATACTAAATATTTAGGAGAAGTTGCATTAGTTCCCTATGATTCACCAATTTCAAACACAGGTGTTGTATATAATTCAACTTTATATGATGAAAATGCATCTTGTCATTTAGCTTTAGGTAGAGGTTTCCCAAATGCTTTTTATAATGGTAAAAATTTAACTGCAGATGATCTTAAAAAATTAGGCTGTAATATTTCTAATTACCATGTTGATTTTATGATTGGAACATCAGATTTAGAAATAGAAGCAGATACAATTGAAGGCAAAAAACTAATATTTAAAAATGGTAATTTTAATATATAAAAGAGTAGGGGGAATAAAGTAAAAGAAGCAATATATGCTTCTTTTTTGGGTAATTATTCAAAATCTAATGAATCTTTAGCTCTGGCATCATAAGAAGCTTCGCTAGATTTTTCATTTGACTTACAGTCTTTACAATCTTTGCAAGAATTATTTCTGCAGTTATTTGTTTTACTGTTAGTATTTTTTGAATCCATCTTTTTATTCTTTTTCATCTTTCATCACCCAGTATTATTATTGTTCTACTATTATTATTTATAAGTGGTAATATTTGTTAATTATAAGAAGTTAACATAATATTCATTATTCGAATTTTAATTTAATTAATTATTTTATGTTTTTTTAGAGCTTTTTAATGTTTTTAATATATATAGTTATCTATTATATTATGTATATTTTATATAATTATAATTAATATTACATATGTAATATTATTTTTAATTATAAATTTATTTTATTATTATCAATATCATTATTTTAATTTTAAATTTAAATTAACTTATATTTATAAATAATTTATTATTGTACGTTATAACTACATAACTATATTCTATTTTAGTGATTAATTTTGAGCAATCGAGCTTAACAACTCTATATTGCTTTTAAATTAAAAAATGCTTAAAATTAATCTATATATTTTATATAGTTGTTATTTTTAGCATATAACTCCCCTTTTTTAAAAAATATTAAAGTAGGGGGAGTAAACAAAAAAATAGGGGTCTTAACCTATTTTTAATTTGTAACATTACGAGATTGAATTTCAGCTATTTTTTCAAATACTTCAGCAGCATTTTGTTCATTTATTTCTGTATAATTTAATTCCTTTAGAGCTTGAACTTTAATGGTATTAAGCTCTAAAGTACGACTAATTTTTTCTTCCATCTTATGTTCAATATGAGCAACAAAACGTTTGTGAGATTCAGCTAATTTTGCTTTAGAAGCCCCTCCCCCATTATATAATGTCATAGCAGAGAACATAATAGCTTCAAAAGTAAATTGTTCATCTTCGTTAAAAGCAAACTCACTTGGTTTAACAAATCCTGTAGCTTTAGCAACATACGCTAACATGTATTTAAGCTCTACAGAAGAATTCATAGATTGTAAAAAGTTATAAAGATATTTCATTGCAAAATATGATTCATGATCTTTTTCATCATCTAATTTTTCTTTAATAATATCTATTAAATTTTGAAAAAGTTCCTTTTGACTTTTACCTAATCCTTCATAAATAGATTTATCCATTGCATTATGAATACTTTGTTCACTTTCTACCAAGCTATTTAATCTATTTTCAACACTTAATATATAATCGGTGTCTACTTTAATATTATTTAACTCCTCTGGTGATTTAATACCTAATAAATTTAATAATAATACTTTTTTATCTTTTGGCCATTTGTTAATATCATCTAGTTCTAAATAATTATAAATCATTTGTCTAGAAACTCCTAAAAATTTGGCTAGTTTAACTTTTGAGATACCTAATTCATGTAATATTTCGTTTAATCTTTCCATATTCTTAAAACCTCCTATTATCATTTTAACACTTCTATGTCAATTGTCAAGTGTAAAGTAAAAGACAAGATGATTTTTCTTGTCTTTCTCCCCTATTTTACTAATAATAAAATAAGGTTAATAAATTTAGGAGTAATAAACACTTCAAAAAGAAGCGTTAAAACAGCAATAATAACAGATAATAAAAGTACTAAAAGATATTTATTAATAATAGGTTTAAAATCTATTTTATCTTTTTTTATAATCGTTGAAATGAGTTTAATAGACATCTTAATAGAATATACAGTTAAAATAGTATAAACTATAATGTATATGATATGATGAGGAAATATGTAAGCAAAACTAAGTAAACATCCTTTAAGACCATAACCCTTAATAATACTTGAAATAGAAAATCCTATTACAAAAAATTTTGAAAAATACATAAATAACACTATAGGCATTCCAATTATAGATACTCCCAAAAGCCACACTATTAAAATAAAACCTAGAGAACTTATACTACCATTTTTTAAAGCTAAAATATAATTTAAATTATTATTTTTGATATTTTCAAAAAAATTATTTATATACTCCAGAGTTAAATTTTTATCACTTTCATTTAACATAACACTAAATAATGAACCAAATATTATGGCTATTACAGCTATTATTCCTAGAAAGAATATTACTTTTTTATTATGTTTAATAGTTATTTTGAACTTGTCCGTTACTTTTTTCATGATTCACCTCTAATTAAAAATATGAAAGTAAATTATTTATATTCCAAAAAACTTTAAAATGTATTATAATTATGTTGAGGTGCATTATGGATAAAAAAGTTCAAAAAATAGTAGTTTGGATAATGTTGCTTGTAATGATAGGATCTTTTGTAGCAACAATTATCTTTATTTAAAATTATTGTAAAGCAATAATTTTTTTTATTATCTTTTATTTGTTTTAATACTTATATGAGATATAATTATATTAGGTGGTATTTATGGCAAAGAAAAAAAGAAAACCTCTAAATCCTATAATTAAAATTTTACTACTAATCTTTATTGTTTTTCTTGTTATATGTAATGTAATATTTTATAAGGGATACATTACTTATCAAGCGGCAATAAATGAAATATCAATTGAAGAAAAAATTAATAGCATTAAAATGCAAGAAAATTATATAAAAATTGAAGATGTATCAAAATATTATAAAGATGCGGTTATTGCAGTTGAAGATCACAGGTTTTATAAGCACAAAGGAATTGATTTAATATCAACTTTTGGAGCACTATTTTCTAATATTAAAACTAAATCGTTAGGAATGGGCGGAAGTACTATAACTCAACAACTAGCTAAAAATATGTATTTCAGTCAAAAAAAAGAATTTACTCGCAAAGTAGCAGAATTATTTGTAGCTCTAGATTTAGAAAAAAAACTTACTAAAGATGAAATTTTAGAATTATATGTTAATATTATTTACTTTGGCGATGGATACTATGGAATTGAAAACGCTAGCAAAGGTTATTATGGTAAAAGTGCGAACGATTTAACTCTAGAAGAAGCCATTATGTTAGCAGGACTTCCTGCTGCTCCTTCTGTTTATTCTCCTAATGTTAATAAAAATTTAGCTAATCAAAGATATAAACAAGTAGAAAGTGCAATGAAAAAATATGGATACTTAAAAAATGAGAATTAAATTTCTCATTTTTTATTGTATAGTATATTTAATTTTTCTTATATACTCAAACTTCTTGTATGTTTTTACTTGCTTTATAGTTGGAATTCTTATCTTTAAAACTACATTTTTTACATAATAACTCACATACTTTATTATTATTAAAATTTTTAATCATATCCTGACTACGCTTTGAATTAATAATATGATCAAAATTTTCATTAAATATATTACCTAAAGCAATTATTCCTTCAGAATCTAAACAGCAAGGAACTACTGTACCATCTGCAAGTATTCCAACGTGTGTTTTAAGTCCATAACACTTCCCTACTTCATTATAATAATCATTTTCAAGTGACGGCCAAACAAATAAAGATTCTTTATTTAAATAAAGTCTATTACATAAAGTAATATTATTTTTTTCTTTTATATCTTTTATGATGTTAGCATCAAGCTTAAAATATTTAATTATCTTCATGATAATATCTTTTTGTAACCTAGAAAACTGATTATTTTCTAAAGCCCAAAATCTTAAAACAATTTGAATATTTGAATTGCTTAAAATATATTTTATACTTTCTAAAATATCATTTAAATAGTTTTCATTAACCATACTTTGCATCGAAATATTTATTTGTCTTACAACATTTGAATTTATTATATCAAACAATTTAGACTTTAATAAAGTGCCATTTGTAGTAATATTAACTTGCTTGTAATACTTTTTACTAAGAGTTAAAATATCCTTAAAATGAGAATGTAATAAAGGTTCTCCTTTCACGTGTAAATAGATGTAATCTGTATAAGCATCTATCTTTTTTAATACATTTTCAAATTCAATTGTACTCATTTCTTTTTTCTTTTTATTGCTTTTAGAGCAGAAAGAACAATTTAAGTTACATTTATTTGTTATTTCTATATATATTTTTTTAAACTTCTTCATGATACATATTATAGCAAAAAGAAAACTAGAAATCTAGTTTTCTGCTTCTTCTAACATGTTAGTAATTAATATTCCATATCCCTTTGTAGTATCATCAACTACAACATGGGTTACTGCTCCAATAATAAAATCACCCTGAATGATAGGTGATCCACTCATTCCTTGAACTATACCACCAGTTTTTTCAAGTAAATTTTTATCTGTTATTTCAAAAACAATATTTTTTGTTTCACCACTGTTATTTATCTTAATAATATTAATAGCAAATTCTTCTACATTGTCTTTATCAATAACAGTTCTGATAATAGCGTCTCCTTTTTTTATATCAGATATTTTTCCTACTTTATATAGTTTACCAGTATTTGTTTCTAATTTGTAATTACCAAATATTCCTTTACTCGTGTTTTCAAAGATATCTCCTAATACTTCATCACTATTTAATTTAGCGTTTTTCTCACCTGGAACACCATTAACACTTGGCTCAATATTAGTTACACTAGATGCATATATTTTACCATCTTTTACATTCATCATTATACCTGTTGACGACTCAAATACTTCATGCCCTAAAGCACCATAAAGTCTTGTATTTGGATCTATATATGTAAGAGTTCCTATACCAGATACTGTATCTTTAATATAAAGTCCCGTTTTAGTGGTACCATTATCATTTATTAAATTAATATTTGTACTTTCTCTTTTTTTATCTCTTGTGTATACTATTTCTAAATTACTTCCATTACTTTCCTTTATTGCATTTACAAACTCATCTATTGAAGTGATATTTTTTCCTCCAGCTTCAACTATTGTATCTCCTTTTTTTAAATAAGAAGAATTATCTATATTACCTATTTTATAAAAACCAGCTACTATTATTCCATTATTATTAATTTGAAGACCTATATTTTCTCCCCCAGCTACTATATACTTGGAATAAGCAAATACACTTTGTGGCATAATAAATGTAGCAACAATGAATATTGCTATAAAATTTTTAAATTGCTCTTTAAAAGTCTTTTTATACTTTATTTTATATCCCATATTTTTTAGGCTATTTATATATGCATCATGATAAGCTCTATCAACTGCGTCATGATAAGCCTGTTCCCTTGCTTGCTCTTCTGCACGATAAACATATTCATTTGCAGACTGATATTGGGAAGAAGTGTTTTCAGTAGAAGAGTAATTATTTGCTGAGCTTTTATCACTTCCAGAAGAATACTGTTTTAAAGCATTTTCTTGCTGTTTACAATAATCACTAAGTTTCATAAAATCTTCAACCGAAACAGTTTGAGGAGAAGAGCTCAATTCATAATCATGTAATTCTTCATCATATTGTTTTCTTTTTTCCTCATTAGACAGTATTTCGTATGCTTCAGAGATTTCTTTAAACTTTTCTTCTGCTTCTTGTTTATTTTCCAGATTTGCATCTGGATGGTATTTTTTAGCTAAAAATTTATACACTTTGGAAATTGTTTCTTGAGAGGCATTTTTATTTACTTCTAAAATTTCATAATAGTTTTTCATTTATATACTCCTAATAGTAATATATTAAATTATATCACATCAAAACTAAGAAACACAATAATTAAAAAAATTGAATTTGAATAATTTTAGAGCAAAATTTTTGCATAAACTCCTAATAATAGCTAAAACTATTATTGGGAGTTGATTTTTTATGAGACTAAAGATAAAGATGTTTTTATGTTTTATTATTTTTATATTTGGTATTAGCATATTAACAAGTAGTACAGCAATGAAAAATTATCAAACAGTAAGCACGCCAACAGGATTTGTTACAGCAACAACATTAAATGTAAGACAGGGACCACGGAACAAATTTTGGAATAGTAACAAAAGTATATAAAAACCAGTATATAAGATTATTTGCAAAAATAGGGGATTGGTATATTGTACAAACGGATAATGATTATATTGGAGCAGTTAGCAGTAAATATATTAAACTAATATATCCTAATACTCGGAAGTGCTGGGAATAATTCTAACACAACAAAGCCAAATGCAAACAATACTACCAAAAGTGAACTTACAGCTGATGAACAAGAGGTATTTGATTTGATAAATGCAAAAAGAGTTGCAAATGGATTGTCTGCATTAAAAATAAATGATGAAGTACAAAATGTTGCAAGAATAAAGGCACAAGATATGGTTGATAATAGTTATTTTTCTCACACTTCACCAATTTATGGTTCGCCATTTGATATGATGAAAAAATTTGGAATAAGCTATAAAACAGCAGGAGAAAATATTGCAGGAAACTCAAGCAATAGTGGGGCCGTAAATGCATGGATGAATTCAGAAGGCCATAGAGCAAACATCTTAAATAGTAGCTTTAATTATACGGGGATAGGCGTTGTAAAAAGTCCAAAATATGGAAAGATATATGTGCAAATGTTTATAGGAAAATAAAACTAAATTATGCATTTTTAATGCTTTATTTAATAAAATTTAAAAGGTGATTTTATTGAATAATATAAAAAAAATAATAATTGGATTTATAATTGCATTAATGTGTGTTAATGTAAGTGTATTTGCATACGAAATAGAAGAAGAAACAGACTATGTATGGTTAAAGGAAGAAATAGAAAATGTTTCTACAAATGTTTCAAAAGAACCAAGCATTTTATCAAGAAGTGCAATTGCTTTTGATAGAAATTCAAAAACAATATTATATGGTAAAAATTATGACAAAGAAGTTCCAATGGCAAGCACAACAAAAATAATGACAGCAATAGTATTTGTAGAAAACAATAAAAACTTAAATGAAGAAGTAGAAGTTTGCAAACAAGCTGCAAACATAGGGGGCTCAAGGTTAGGACTAAAAACAGGAGACAAAATAACAAAAGAAGATTTATTATATGGATTGATGCTTTGCTCACGGAAATGATGCTGCGATACAAGTAGCCGTAAGCACTGCGGGAAGCGTAGAAAATTTTGCTAATTTAATGAATAAAAAAGCACAAGAGCTAAATTTAAAACATACTCATTTTATAACTCCACATGGATTAGACCAAGAAGGGCATTATACAACTGGATATGAACTTGCCTTAATTGCTGATTATGCTTTAAATATTGAAAAAATAGCAAAGGTTGTAAGTACTAAAGTGCATAATGTAAATATAAATGGAAATATAAAAACAATAACAAATACAAATGAGTTGCTTGGATATTTAGATGGAGTGAATGGAGTGAAGACGGGATTTACAAATGGTGCAGGAAGATGCCTAGTAACATCGGTAGCAAGAAATGGATTTAATATTATAACAGTTGTACTAGGAGCCGATACTAAAAAAACAAGGACAAAAGATTCTATCAATTTAATAGAGTACATATATAAAAACTATGAAATAGTAAATCTAGAAGAATTGGTTAATAAGGAGTTTGAAAAATGGAAAAAAGTAAATGCGAATAGGATTATTGTAAATAAAGGTGAAAAGCAAAGTGTAAAATTAGGTTTAGGAAATTTTAAATATAAATTATATCCAGTAAAAAAAGAAGAGATTGATAATATAAAAATAAATATAAGTTCTCTAAAATATTTAGAAGCACCAGTAGAAGAAAATACTAAAATTGGAAAAGTCACGGTGCAGATTGGCGATAGTAATGTGGCCAGTATAGATATAATTACAAAAAATATAGTAAATAAGAAAAGTGCAAGATATTACTTTATAGAATTAATAGGAAATTTTAAAAATATATATGAACAGTCAGTAAAATAACGAACAAAGCGACTTTAGTCGCCCTTTGTTCTCGCCGATTTGAGTTTCCGAATGTAATGAGGAAATCTCAA
>OJAW01000591.1_pt1 | contig 24996 bp, 25 predicted proteins | sample 1589151 | NCBI WGS metagenome assembly OJAW01 (sample SAMN03283290) | human gut metagenome | biome: human-associated habitat; material: feces | host: Homo sapiens | place: Peru | collected 2012
TTAATAATATTTTTAATTTTTTCAATACAATCACCTTATCTATAATTATTATGGATTATATAATTAAAATTAAAAAGCCAATTATTGGTTTTCCAATAATTAGCTTAATTAATAATAATTGGGTCGGATTGGGTACCTGTTCCAGATACATAAGGCACTGATTGTTCGAGATTGAAAACAGGTCTTACACCAATAATTGTAGCGGTCACAGTATTGTAGCTCACATCACCGCGAGATTGCACGAAATACACAGAAGTTGGATATGGTGGTGTACGAGTTATTATCCATTCATGATATCCCATATACATCCAATTTTGCGATTTTATTGTTGTTTCATTTATATTTTCATAATAATAAATTAATTTTGTTGTCCATGCACTTGGGTCTGCTGCAAATCCATAATCACTTGCATACATTAAGCCTATTTTTGCATCATACTCTGTTGCATTATCTGTTGTATTCGTTGTTACTGGATTTATAATTTCATATTTATATGCTGATGATGAAATTTTATTTCTTATATACATCTCAATATTTCCTCCAACTTTCCACGTTGTTGTCGCTATTTTATCTGCCCAGGTGGTTCCTATATTATTTATGAAATTTGTATTTAAATTTATTTTATTTAACAAACTTGTGCTCCATGTATTTGAACCATTTCCATTGTTGATTGTTGTATCATTTTTATAATTCCAATAATATCCATCTATCGTTGTTAGGTTTCCTCTATAATATGATGCTTCTGGAGCACCTGAACTTGCATAATCGCCATCTGTTCCTAACAATGTATTTGTTGCATAATCATATTTTATTAACTTTACTAATTGCTTTCCACTTACTCCATGATAATTTTCATTAAACACTCCGATTATTCGATATAGATTATCTGTTGGACATGGAGTTGCATCGGTTCCAAAGCATACAAAGTTATTTGGATTTGCTCCACTATATCTATAACTATTATCTCCAGCCCCATTGGTTAATGAACTATCATGAACATAAATATTTGAAATATCTGAACCTTGATTTCCATATTTTATTATGCAGTCAGTTAAAGTTTCACTACTACTACAAATATCGGATATTGTTGGAGTAATATCAAAATACACGTAACATTTATCAGATAAATTACCGCTAACAATAACAACTTTCTTTGTATTATTCCAACTTAATGTTGAACCATTTTCACATTTTGATAACTCACTATTAAAAATATATCCTTCCGTGGGCCAACTACTCTGAGTAACTGTTTTATAATCTCCAGCTCCGGCTGTCTGTTCTAAATTCATTGATATTCCTTTACTTATTTTTACTGTATTTTTTATCTCTTCTGTTTCAAGACTTTTATTACTATTAGCAATTATAAAACTAACATAAACTAACATAAACAAAGAAATTATAACAGCTATTTTTCTATACTTTTTCATGAAACCACAATCTTTCTAGTACTATTTTAATACTAAATCAAATATATCACATATTTTAATTATTTTCAATACTATTTTGGTACTATTTTATAACTATACTAAATTAGTATTAAAATAGTACAATTATATTAACAAAAGGAAGGATAGATTAAATGAAAAATGTAGTATCAAGTAACATAAGGGTTGAAGAAGAAGCTTGGGATAAGTTAAGAATAATAGCAAGTATTAATAAAAGAAGTATCAATAAAGAAATTGAATATTTAATTGACCAAAGAATCAGAGAATATGAAGAAAAATATGGAGAAATTGAAATAGATTATGATGAAATTGAAAACGATAAGAAATAACTCTTATCGTTTTAATTTTTCTTTAAACACATCTGGGGTTTCATCCATTGGAACATTATATTTCATTTTAAATAAACTCACTAAAGTATCCATTTCTAATTTAGAACGTTGTCTTAAAAATTCTGCGAAACCTTCATAATCGCAATTATTTATAAATTCATAATATTCTTTAGTATCTTCTTCAGTTATAATTATCGGAGCACAGAAAGACTTTAATAAATTACTAGCAAGGATTATTTTAGCACATCTTTTATTACCATCTTCAAAAGGATGTATTCTCATAAAATTAATATGAAACATAGCTTCTTTTAAGAATGGGTCTAATAAATTCCATACATTATAATAGTTATCAATTAATGAATAAAGGTAAGGATATATTTGATATGGTATTACTGGTGTAAATGATGCATTATCTCCAGGATAAACATTAATCTTTCTAAAACCTTCAAGACCTTTTTCTCTATTAATTAAATTACCTATGTTTCTTATCATTGTTACATCTAATCTACGACATACTTCATAATTATATGTTTCATGAAAAGCCCTCATTAAAGTACTTACAAATATTTTTCTTTCTTCTTTAGTTTTTATACCCTCAATTTCTGTACTTGAATATATAAATCTTTCCATATAAAACTTTTCATAACTATCATAAAAATCTGGATAAAATAAACTTAAATTAATAAATATATCTTTATACATAATTCCTCCGTAATAATTACCACATATTCTAGCACTATTTTAAAAAAAATACAATATAAAAAGTTTATTTGTCATTTAACAAATAAACTTACATTTTAGAAAGGAGGTGATGCCTTATGAATTACTATAAGACTTCACATATGAAGTGATTAACTCCATACATCTATATATTATCACAATTTAGTAATCAACGCAAGTTTGTTGCTATAATTTGACAAATTACACCAAAAAAGTAGTTTTCCATTTAAAGAAAACTACTTACATACTACATTAGGTCTGGACTGTGGTTGACAACAGCCTGTGCCACCACTGGATTTTAGTGTCCACCAGCGTGGATTAGCGCCGACCTCTAGAACTAACAGCTTTACCTGTCATTAATAATATACCACAAATTCAACTATTTTTTGTTATAATTTACTATTTATAGTTTTTTCAAGTATCTTTTTAACATCTCTTTCATTAAAGGGTTTAAGTAATATATCTACGATTGGATACTTAAATGCTTTATCAATTGACTCTTTATCATCTACTCCAGTTATAATAGAAATTGGAATACCTCTAAATAAATCTTTACTCTTATAATAATCTAATACTTCAAAGCCATTAACATTTGGCATATTTAAATCAAGAAGTACAGCTTTAATATTTTTTCTTTTTTCTTCACTTTCTAAAATATCAATTGCTTCTTTGCCATCTGTTGCTGAAATAACATCAAATGAATCATCAAGAATTTTTAAAATAAAGTTTCTTATTATATTTGAGTCATCAACTACTAAAATAGCTTTATCACTTGTTTTAACAGGTTCTTTATATGATGATTCATCAACACCACCAACACCCATATATTTTTTAACTAAATTAACTACTCTATTTGCTTCAGTCATTAATTCGTTAAAATGTTCACTTACATAATACATATCATTAGCTTTACTCTTAAGTTCATGGTCATATGCAAGTTCTCCTAGAGTTTCAAAACCAAAATATCTAGCATCGCTCTTTAAAGAATGCACAAGTATTGCATAATTTGCCATATCACCAATTTCTTTACAAGCTTTTATTTTTTGTAATTTTCCAGGAACTTCTTGTAAGAAAGTTTCAAGTGTTGCATCATATGTTTCCATATCCCCGAATAATTCTAAAGCCTTTTTAATATTAGCTCCATTGTTAATTAAAATGTTTACATCTTTCATAATCTCACTCCTTGTTTAAGTATTCATTTATAACTCTATTTAATTCATCTTTATTAATTGGTTTAGCTAGATAATCATTAAATCCATCTGCTAAATATTTTTCTCTCATTCCTGTTAGGGCATTCGCTGTTAATGCTATCACTGGAATATCAAACTCTGGTATTTCAACTTTTATCTTTTGTAATGTTTCTACACCACTCATTCTTGGCATCATATCATCCATTAATATTAAATCATATTTCTTGCCACTTTTCAAGTTATCAATACAAATAAATCCACTTTCAACACATTCAACATCAACACCATAAGTTTGTAATAATCTCTCTGCAACTTTTAGATTTATTTTGTTATCATCAACTACTAAAACTGTTTTATTTTTTACTTCAATCTTTTCATGTGTTGCATCAATTTCTTCAACTTTTATAGTTGGATTTTTAACAATTCTTTGGTCAATTGAAACTGTAAACTTAGACCCTTTTCCAAATACACTTTGCACAACTATCTTTCCATTCATCATATCAACAAGTTTCTTAGTTATAGCAAGCCCTAACCCTGTACCTTCAATAGTAATATTATCTTTTAAATCTAATCTTTCAAACTTATTAAATAACTTATTTAAGTTTTCTTGTTTTATCCCTATTCCTGTATCTTCAACAGAAATAATTAATCTACATACATTATTTTTAACAACTGAATTAATACTAAAAGTAATACTTCCTTCTTTAGTATATTTAACTGCGTTAGTTAAAATATTTACACAGATTTGTTTAAGTCTTGATGCATCACCATATAACACCTGAGGTATTGATGCATCAATTTTAGTAATAAGTTCTATTGGTTTATCTCCAAGTCTTCCTCTAGTTAAAGCAATAAGTTCTGTTGTAACTTTTTTAAAGTCATATTCTGTATTAACTATTTCTAACTTACCAGCTTCAATCTTTGATATATCCAAAATACCATTAACAATTTCCAGCAAATTATCTGAAGCCATTACTATATCATTAACTTCATCTTTTGCACTATCGGGTAAGCTTTTATCATCAAGTAACATATTACTAAATCCCACGATTGCATTTAAAGGAGTTCTTATTTCATGAGACATACTAGATAAAAACTCTGTTTTAGCTTTATTGGCTTTTTCAGCAGCATCTTTAGCTGCATTTAACTGTGCTATCATCTTTACATCCGGATTATCTATTGTAAAATACATTATATAATTAACAAAACACACCACAATTGAAACCCATATTAAATAAGGATTTATATTAACGACCACTAAAACTCCAATTAATAACAAAAGCATTACGAATACAAAAAAATACCTTTTATCAACTTTTTTAAGATTAAATAAAACAACTAATAAAGTCATAAGAAGATAAACCCCACACAATATTTCTGCCATTAAAACAGCTGAACCCTCTACTGTATAAGCACTTCCTGATTTAATAACCTCGACTCTACCTAAAACCATGAATAAAAATACAAATAAATCAGTAACCAAAAAGGGTATAGAAAAGTTTTTATAATTTGTTTTAAAAACTGGAAGGGTTATTATTGCAATATAATAAAATATACAATTACAAATTAATATTAACATTACAAAATCAATTTTATTTAAAATAGTAATTACAAAATCCAAATAACCAGGAGAATAAAAGAAAGCTATCGATTGAAGTATTGTTACAATTAAGCTATCTACAAAACTACAAATAATCATGCTAGAATACATTTTATTTTCTAATAAATCAACTCTTTCTTTAGAAAAATAAACATAACACATTAAACCAGAAAAAAATAGTGAACATATTGGCAATAATATTCCTTCCATACTTACCACCTATTATGATTATATCACTATTTTTTGTTTTAGAAAAGTATTTTTAAAATCTTCTTTGAATATCTTCTCTTTTTCTTTGTCTAACTAACTTTTGGGCATAAACAACATCATTTACATTATTAACATTAATATTTTCTATATTGGCAATATTTTCAAAAACATCTTCAGGTCTAACCTTATCTTTAGGTCTATAATCTGAGTATTTTTCTATATCTGAGTCATAATAATCCATTGTACTTAAATTATGTTGTAACTTTTCTTCTAAAGCACTAATTGAATCTTCGTGATTACCAATTAATTCTTCTCTAGAAATACTTCCATATTTTTCAATTAGTAGATAAAGCCATGTTGCCATAACATCTCTTAGATATTCTAATGCTGCTTTTTCACTTAAATCATCAATTTTTATAGCATCATCTACAACAGTATGTATAATGTCATCCTTTGTTGGATTTATTTTATTTTTTAATGTTTTTGGTCCCTTATCACGCAAATAATGAACTATTGGCACAACTTTTGCTCCAGTTTCTTTTGCCACACGATATATTCCAGGCCATAAGTCCAATACTAACTCATTAGCGCTTTTATTTAAAATTCCTTCTGGGTATAATATTAAATCAACACCGTGATTTAATACATTCACACAATTATCAACTGATGCTTTTCTGCTACTTGCAACTTTTCGATTAATTAATGTTACCCCATTTAACCAAGCAGTAATTCCATCAAACGAATTATAAAATTGAGGTAAACTAGCAAACAAAAAATAGGCATTTCTTTGACAAGAAAGAACGCTTGCTAAAGGATCATCTTTAAACCCATGATTTGGCATCCATATAACTGGTTCACTAGGCAATATAATTGGACTATCCAACGTTGTATCATCAGGATTAATAAGACCTTTTCTATTTTCAAAAACTTGCTTATTTTTTAAAAATATAGGCCCCAATTTTTTTATAATAGTATTAATTTTTTTTCTTATTTGAATTTCATCTTCACTTAACAGGTCCCCATTTAATAAATAACCATACTTTTTAACCATATATGAAAACATTACAGATGAAGGTTTATTATCCCCCACAAGATCTTTTTCAGAAGTAATCAATCCTTCATTAATTAAATATTCAACATCAATTGCATCATTTTTTGTTAATTTCATTTTAACCACCTAATTTCTCTTTTTTATTACTATAAAAAAGATTTTAAAAAAAAACAAGGTTTTATTAAATTTTAGTATCAAATTTGATACAATAATAAAAAGAATGAATTAACTTCAATCTTTTTATTCCTTATTTAAATATTCATTTATAACTCTATTTAATTCATCCTTATTAATTGGTTTAGCAAGATAATCATTAAATCCATCTGCCAAATACTTTTCTCTCATGCCTGTCAAGGCATTTGCTGTTAAGGCTATCACTGGAATATCAAACTCTGGTATTTCTACTTTTATCTTTTGTAATGTTTCTACACCACTCATTCTTGGCATCATATCATCCATTAATATTAAATCATATTTCTTGCCACTTTTCAAGTTATCAATACAAATAAATCCACTTTCAACACATTCAACATCAACACCATAAGTTTGTAATAATCTCTCTGCAACTTTTAGATTTATTTTGTTATCATCAACTACTAAAACTGTTTTATTTTTTACTTCAATCTTTTCATGTGTTGCATCAATTTCTTCAACTTTTATAGTTGGATTTTTAACAATTCTTTGGTCAATTGAAACTGTAAACTTAGACCCTTTTCCAAATACACTTTGCACAACTATCTTTCCATTCATCATATCAACAAGTTTCTTAGTTATAGCAAGCCCTAACCCTGTACCTTCAATAGTAATATTATCTTTTAAATCTAATCTTTCAAACTTATTAAATAACTTATTTAAGTTTTCTTGTTTTATCCCTATTCCTGTATCTTCAACAGAAATAATTAATCTACATACATTATTTTTAACAACTGAATTAATACTAAAAGTAATACTTCCTTCTTTAGTATATTTAACTGCGTTAGTTAAAATATTTACACAGATTTGTTTAAGTCTTGATGCATCACCATATAACACCTGAGGTATTGATGCATCAATTTTAGTAATAAGTTCTATTGGTTTATCTCCAAGTCTTCCTCTAGTTAAAGCAATAAGTTCTGTTGTAACTTTTTTAAAGTCATATTCTGTATTAACTATTTCTAACTTACCAGCTTCAATCTTTGATATATCCAAAATACCATTAACAATTTCCAGCAAATTATCTGAAGCCATTACTATATCATTAACTTCTTCTTTTGCACTATCTGGTAAATCTTTATCATCAAGTAACATATTACTAAAGCCAACTATTGCATTAAGAGGTGTTCTAATTTCATGTGACATACTTGATAAAAATTCTGTTTTAGCTAAATTTGCTTTTTCAGCAGCATCCTTGGCAGCATTTAACTGAGCAATCATTTTAACATCTGGATTTTCAATTGTAAAGTACATTATTGCAGTTACAATACTTAATGTAAAATTAGTAAGTATTAATCTTGGAAACTTTATTTGAAGGAAACCACTAACTAACATTAAAACAATTAATAATACTAATGGTATAGCTTTTTTACTTTTAACTTTCTTTAAATTAAATATTAAAATAAAGAAGATTATTATAATTATAAATATAGAAAAACTAGATAAAATAGCTTGACCTAACCCATAAGTGTTAATTACAACGCCATTACTATCGCAATTAACATATAGTGGTGAAAAGAAAATAATAATTCCCACCACAGCCAAAACTAAATATCTAGTTATTTCAAAATATTTTGGAAAGCGATAGTCTAAACCTTTAACTAATATAATTGAATATTTCAAGAAATTAGTGAAAAGTACTGCAAGTAATGTCATAAATATATCTTTTAAAAATATCTTTAACCACATTACTTCATTCATTATTGGTAATGCACTTAATATTTCAAAGATTAAACAAAATAACACTAATAATAATATTTTAGAAAATATACTTATTTCTACTGAATGTATTTTTTCTTTTTTAAAATAAACTATTGTTATAATTGAAATATAAACTAAACTTGCAAAACTTAAATAAACTATCGAATTCATATTTTACCTCTTTTTATTTTTTTACCCTTACTTTTTTCAATGCTTTTCCATTATTCATTTCATACTCTAAAGCATTTTCTTCTTCAAGCTCTCTAAAAGCTGTTTTACCAAATGGTGTAAGTGGTAACCTATCTTTTCTAAATTCATAGGTTCCTGGTATATAATAATAATACATCGATTTTGTTTTTTCTTCAACTATTTTAATAATTTTTTCGATAATTTTGTCAATATCTTGATTAAAGCATTCTTCTTTTAATACTATATGACATGATGCTTCAGCAACATTACTAGGATGTGGGCTTTTAACAACACAACATTCTAGTACTTCAGGAATGTTATTTATTATATTTTCTAAGACATTAACAAATATTTTTCCGTTTTGAGTTCTAATAATTCTTTCTTCTCTAGATACAAAACAAAGTCTTCCTTCTTCATCAATATAAGCTTCATCACCAGTATCTATATATTTTTTACCATTTCTATATACAATAGTTTTTTCATTTACTTCTGAAGCTTCATCAATATAACCTAACATTGATGCTTCAGTTGATAGTAAAAATTCTCCGATATAATAGTTTCCATCTTCGTCATTACCATAAGGTAATTCTTCACCAGTAAATTTATCAACTACAATATAATTAGATCCCGCAAGTGGAAAACCACAAGTTCCATATTTTTTTGGAACACCTGGGATATCATAATTAAATATTACCCCGCCAAATTCTTCATTTTGTCCATAACCATGACGACTTCTACCATTAAGAATTTTATCTACTTGTTCATCTATCTCTGCTTCAATTCCTTCACCACCATGTTGAACAGATTTTACAAAACTGAAGTCTTTTGTAGCCCATTTTGGATCTTCAACTAAAGTTTTAACAAATGATGGCACTGCAAAATAATGATTTGCTTTAGTTTTTAACATAGTTTTTGGAAATTCATTTCTATCATAAGTTGCAATTAAATGAGTATTCATTTGATAATATCTCGCTAAGTGCATGCCTTCAAGAGAATATGCAACCATTGGTGGACACAATTGACAGAATGAATCTTCAAAATTATAATCTGTTGTAGTCATTAAAGTTGTTTGGTAAATTGGTGTATTACATGATAAGTCAGTCATTGCTACTCTTTTAGCAGGACCTGTAGTTCCTCCAGTATGGACTATAAATTTTACTTTACCATCTTGATAACCTTCAGTTCTTGCATAATTCATTTCACCAAATTTCTTTAAAAAATCACTCCATTGAATAAATCTATCATCACGACTATCATCTTTATAGAAACTTGCTTTAGCTATTATTTTTTCTTTTTTTGCAAACGCATCAAAGTTAAGTAATAATTGTTGATATTTTTTTAAAACTTTTCTTTGTTCATCTATTGATAAATCATTTAGTTCTCTTTCACTTGGAACAAATCCTTCAATACCTTCAATTGCATGCTTATAATATGGGTTATTAAGCACTGCATTTAATCCAAAAACTTGAATTTGATATCCTAAATTCATTTTTAATGGAAACGAATCCATAACAGAGGTAACAATTACATGTTCTACGTTTGTTCCCTTTATCGCTTCTTTTACAACTGGATACATTACATCAATTATTACTAATGTTTTAGTTTTATTTTTCATTAAATAGTTATGTAATAATTCTTTTGAAACTACTCCTGGATTAAACCATTCAGTACAAATACCCATATCATTTAAACCATATTCAACCATAAAGGTTTCAGGTGTATTAAGACAAAACATGGGTACAACATCATCTGGTGTAACTCCACAATTTAAAAAAGCGTTTCCTACCATATTAGAACCATTAAAAAATTGTCCATGAGTAATATTCTTACCATAGAAATTAAATGCTGGTAAATTTTGATAGTTAACGCTATGATTAATTGCTGCATCACGAATAAATCCCATTGCAGTTTTTTTAGCATCATCAGAATTATATTTAAATTCTGGCATATGCTTTAAATACGGTAAATCTACCGATGTTAAGTGTGTTTTCTTTTCTTCCATAATTAAATCTCCCCTCTAATAGTTTCATTATATCACTTTATTACTTGAATTAATAGCTAAATATTGACATTTAGTATCATATTTGATACAATGTTAGTGGTGAAACAAAAATGGACTATGATAAAAACTATATTGAGGTTGCTTATAATCCTGAAGAATTAAATGAGATATTCATTAAAGAATTTATAAGTTTTAGAAAAGAAAATAATTTAACACAAGACTTATTTTCCAAATATTCTGGTGTTTCAAGAGAAAAAATAGCTAGAATAGAATGCGGAGCTTGTTCTCCATCAATTCTTAGTTTATTAAAAATTCTTGGACCAATCGGATATACTATTAAAATAGAAAAAGTAAAGAACAAATAACTTATGTTCTTTACTTTTTTATTTTAGGTAATTACACAAAAAGCATTTTTATAAATTTCTTTTTACCTTTTTGTATTAATAATGCATTATCTTCTAGCATATATTTTGTGATAATCATATCTAAAGATTTTACTTTTTTAGAATACTTTCTAGGAAGATAGCAACACCATCATCATCATTTGATGATGTAACATAATCCACCATGTTTTTAATTTCTTCAGAAGCATTAGCTACACAAACACTATAACCGCTTTTATTAAACATTGAAATATCATTATAATCATTACCTATTGCAATTGTATTTTTAATAGGAATGTTAAAATAATCTGCTAAGAAACTTAGAGCATTTCCTTTGGATGCGTCGTTGTTTCCCAAAGAAAACCACTTTTCATAATAAGTATCTTCTTTACTTATTTCATTTACAATCATTACTTTATCTAGATTTTTCATAATATGTTTAATTTTTAAAACATCCTTTTCATTTTCATCAATATACATACATTGTTTAACTTTTTTGTTTTTTAAAATATTCTTATAGTCACCATAACTTAATAATATTTGTTTTGAATTATAAGGATTTTTAGTAATATAATCACAATCATCTACTGCAAGAATTAATCTAACATCATAATAATAAGCATACTCTACCATTTTATAAACTAAATCTTTATCTATATAAAATAATTTTAAGACCTTATTATTATGATAATCATATATTTCAGCACCATTAGATGATACAACGATATTAGAAGCGTTAATATTTTTACTTATATCTATTGTTTGATATCTAGGTCTAGCCGAACATATTACAACTTCATTTCCAATTTTTATATGTTTAGAAATTGCTTTTTTAACTCTATTAGAAACAGTATCATCAGATTTTGTTAAGGTTTCATCATAATCAATTAATATAAGTTTTCTTTTGTTATTTATTTTTTTTAAAAATTTATCTTTGTTTGACAAACATTCAACATTTAATTCATTTAAAATTTCAGTCAAATCTTTGTATTCATTTTTATACGGAACATATGCAATAAAAGGATGTCTTTGATAATGAACAAAATGTTTTTTCATTCTTACAAGTTCATTTTTTAAAATATTATCTTTATTATAATAATAACTAAATAATTCTTTAGTTTTTTTTACATATTTATCCGAAAATTTACTCAGATCATATGAAAATCTAATTGGCATAACAATAAAATCATCATTATTAATTATATCTAAAACAAAATTTTCATCATCCTCAACTACCAACACTACCTTTTTACTTTTTAGATTTTTCATTTCTAAAATATCATAGTCTTCCATATTTATTCCTCACATATATTTAAGTATTCTTCTATTGCCAAAATCATATCTGGAGCAATAATCTTATTCATTTTATTATTAGGAATATTATTTTTAATAATTGATATAGCCTCTTTTAGAGGAAAAACTTCTATCTTAAAATTTCCTTCTTTTTCATGTTCAGTATAATTAACCTTGGATATATCTGGTTTTTTCAAAGTTTCTATTGCATAATAATAAATTTCTGCTTTTCTATTTTTTCCTTCTTCTGGCCAATCCTTACTTAAATAAGTAACTTTCATAAAAGGTTTGTCAATTTTTTCATCAGTTATTTCAATGCCAGTTTCCTCTAATATTTCTCTTTTCAAACAATCCTCAAAAGATTCATTTTCTTCTAAATGTCCACCTGGAAACTGAAAAATACTATTTTCATTACCAATAACAATCCCAGACTCAGTTACTAATACAGCTTTTGTTCTAATAACAGTTTCAGTTACTTCACTTTCTTTCAAAAAATCATAATTATAAATTATTTCTTTCATAAATTACCTCCATATTTAATTTAATTATACTATATAATCTATTTACATTCCAGTTTTTTCGATAAAATCATGCAATTATTAGTTTCTTTTATTGACTGAATTTGTGCATAACAAATTTTAGCCATTTCTGTAGGTGACATATATTGAGAATCTAATATAATGCCACTAACATTGTTATTTTTCAAAATTTCCAGCCATGATTTTTTCTCCGAAAAACTCTCTAGCTGGGCATCTTCAATAGACTTTGTTCTTAAAACTTTTTCACTCTTTTCAAATCTTTGAATTGCTCTTTTGTAGCAAGTTTCAGGATTACATTCTAACCATACTGCCACAACAACTATATTTGCTAAGTCTAATTTAGTTAATAAATCTTTTGATATTGTTGGAAGATAATTTTCATTAATATCATCATTTTCTTTTTGTATTAATTCATTTCTTTTCATTTGAACAGCATAATGTACATCAGAAATAACTACTTTATTGTCTTCACAATACTTTACAAACCAATCATCTACATCTTCAGATGTAACCTTATCAAAAATATCTTTGTTATCTATTCCTCTCATGTGACCTATATCAAAAAAGCCTTGTACTCTTCGATAAATTTTACTTTCTTCCAAAATCATACTTAAATTTTTTACAAAAGTACTTTTTCCACAAGCTGTAGGTCCCCCTACTAAAATTAATATATTCATCGCTATAATTCTTCCTTTATTAAATTAAATACTTTTATCATGTCTTTATAAATCATTTTATTCATCAAATTATCATTTATAGTATCTAATAACACTTGTTCAAAATCATTAATAGGAACGTATTTAAGTTGAAAATTTTTCTCTTTTTCCCACTTATCATAATTTGTATTATCAAGATTTATCTTCTTATCAGTTTTAACATAATAATAATCAAATTCTGTTAATCTATTAATTTTCTTCTTTGGATAATCTTTATTTAAATATTGAATTGTACAAAAAAGTTTTATAATTTCTCCATTATCTAAAGATATTCCAGTTTCTTCTAATATTTCCCTTCTTAATCCTTCAATTAAGGTCTCATTTTGTTCTAGAAACCCTCCTGGGAATTGAAAGGTATTATCACAAAAACCAAGCAAAATTTCTTTGTCAGAATTAATTATTACAGCCCTAGGTCTATATATTTTTTCATTTATATCCTCCGTTTTAAGATTATCAAAATTTACAATTATTTTTTCCATTATTAATCTCCTTTTTAATTTTTTTTATCAAAATATGATAATCAGCTGGTGTATTAATATTATAAAATTCCGATTCTACATAAATGAATCTAGAATTATCATCAGCAAACAAGTGATAAATGTTGCAATTTTCATCATTAATATTCATTAGATGAGTCTTAAATAAGTTAACATCAACAACTTTTACTGCCACCAAAGTTTTTTCAGTTCCAAAAAAACAAATATCTTTAGTGTCAGTATTTATAATTTTCTTTAACGCATCATCAGAATAAAACGTATCACCATAAAGAAAAGTTGTAGGTCCTTCTAAATAATCAAAAGCAAACATTTTTCCTAATGGTTTTGAAAAACTAGATTCTACATGCTTAACGCCATTTATCCAATGTCTTCTATCATGTGACAATATCAGTATATCATATATTCCATTTTCATGTAACAATCTAATAGTTCTTTGCAATAAATTTTCTCCATTTATTGAAATGGTTTGTTTAGTGGTATCCATGTAATTATTCCATCTAGTTCCCTTACCATCTGACATAATAGCATATCTCATATAAATATCACCATTATTTTTTCCTACTTAAAATATATTCGCCAAATTCATCATCGGGGCTCATTTTTAAATTTCCAAATTGGCTATAAAAAGACTTAACCGTTTCAATATCAATTTTCTCCATTTTTTTAATTTTTTCAAATTTATCATTCATCATTTTACCCAAAGTATCAGTAAAATATATTTCTTCACTACCAAGTCTTTCAAGTATATGATTGCCCAAAGCATATATTTTCTCTATTTCAACATCTCCATTTAATAGATTTTCCAAAGCTCTAACAACATCATTTTTTATTGATCCTGGTTGCAAGGAAAAGCCAGCAATTTCTTTGCTATGATCAAAGTATTTTAAGTAATATCCATATTCTTCAAAAAGGTTAATTAAATCGATTAAGTTTTGATCAATTCTCCAACCACCACCTTGAAAAACAAAAATACCTTCTTCAGACTTTTCTAATGCCTTTCTACAAAAATTCAAATAAAATCTTAAAGAATTTGGGCTCATTTCTAACAAAGCATGATTGGAAACGACTAAGTCTGTTTCAATAGGACTATTTCTCATTTCCCACAATTTCCAATAAGGAATATGAATACATCTAGAATTATTATTTAATTCTTCATTAACTAACTCATTTATACTATTTTGGCAAATATGATTAAACAAACGATTTTGTATCAAATAAAATGCTTGGGTTACATCTGTAGCAGCATATTTTATTCCATCTTCAAGAAGCAAACAACCTAAAGTTCCAGAACCACCACCTATTTCAAATACTCTTTTATTTTCGGTGGTTCCAAGTGCTGCTTCAATAATTCTTTTTTCACAAATTGAAGCAATCATTGGAGCTTTAACTAGAAATTCTCCACAATAAGTCTTTTTAGTAAGTTCATAAATATCATAAGTACATTTTTTTAACAACTCAAATTCCTCACAAGTTATACCTCCACACAATTTATTATAGTGAGTATCAAAACTATAAGCATGCATACTATCTATATATCTTATAAGTTCATCTTCCACTTGAACAGTTGTTGGAAAACCACCCGCTTCAAATAATTTCGGTTTAAATGCTCTGATAAATCTATTTGATAGCATTATTTTTCCTTTACATTCTTGCTTATTATATTCATCAATACTTAAACTCATTTAATAACCTCCTTTAGTTTATTATTTTTAAGTTCAATTACTCTGTCAGACACTTTTTTTACAAACTCTTCCTCATGTGAAACAATTATAAGAGTCATATTTTCTTCAATTAATTCTGCAATTAAATTTAATACACTTTCTTTAACTTCTTTATCTAAGGCACTTGTTGGTTCATCGAGCAGTATAATATCTGGTTTCATTAACATAGTTCTAGCTATAGCTACTCGTTGCTTTTGCCCACCAGATAATTCATCAGGATATTTGTCTTTTTTATCTAATAAATCAATTTTTTTCAAAATATTTAATGCCATTTTTTCACTTTTGGTTTGTGAATAATTTTTAATCTTAATTAATCCAATAATCAAATTTTCAAATACAGTTAAATGTTCAAATAAATTATAATCTTGAAAAACCAATCCTATCTTTTGTCTCAAAATCGAAATTGGATAATTGTTTATATTTTTATTATCAAAAAGTATTTCTCCACCATTAATTTCTTCCAATCTATTTAAACATTTTAGAAAAGTGCTTTTACCTGAGCCACTTTTTCCAATTATTGAAATAACTTCTCCTTTTTTTACTGTCAAATTTACATTTTTAAATATTATTTCATCACCAAATGTTTTGGTTACATTTTTTATTTCCAAAATAGTGCTCATATTTTTTTCACCGTCCTGTGATTAACTTTTCTATAAAACACATTTAACATTTTACTAACAAATAAACAAATTATAAAATACATAATCGCTATTAATATTAAAGGGAAGAACGCTTCATATGTTCTATTTCTTATAATATCACTAGCCTTTGTAAGCTCCATAATAGATATATAACCTGCTATTGAAGTAAGTTTAATTAAAGAAACACATTCATTTTTATAAACAGGTATAACATAAGACAGTATTTGAGGCAATAAAATATATCTTAAAGTTTGAATTTTTGTAAATCCCAAAGAATAAGCTGAATTTATCTGTGATATATTTATAGAATTGTAAGCACCTACCAAAATCTGAGAAACATATGCTGCAAAATAAATAGCAAAAACTATAATAGCAACTATTAATGGATTTATATTAATATTTTCAAATATTACATAGTAAAATATAAGTAATAACACTGTAATCGGGGTTCCTTGTATTAAAGACACTACAAACTTTGTAATATTTCTAACAACTTCAAGTTTAATTTTTTTTATAAGAAAAATTCCAATTCCTAATATTGTTCCTAAAAAAATAGCTAAGAAAGATATTATTAAAGTACTTTTAAGTCCATTTAATATTAAAAGATACCTTTTTTCTTCAATTAGAGTTCTATTAAAACTCAATACAAACTTATTTCCAAAATCAATTAATTTGTCAAAATTTAGAAAAATGATAGCTCCAAATACAACAACTGCTATAAAATAATTAATAAATTTTTTCATACTATCCTCTAACAACCATTACAATTCCACCAGTATAATTAGGAACTGAAAATAATACTGATTTTTTTCTTTCTTCCGTTACAATTATAGAACAACCTGCCATATCTATTTTACCGCTTTTTAATGCTGGTATTATTCCATCAAATGACATTTCTACAATTTTTAATTTATACCCTAATTTCATACAAATATAATTTATAACATCAATATCGTATCCAACTATTTCATTATCTTTCATATATGAAAATGGTGCCGAACCAGAAACTGTTGCAAATGTTATTACACCCTTAGAATCATCATAAGTATACTTTTCTAATATTTTATTTTCTTCTTTATCCCCCATCCATTTTGATTCTATTTCTTTTAATTTGCCATTACTATTCATTTTTAATAATTCGTTATTCACTTTTTCTTCTAGCCACTTACTTTTAGGGCTTATTGCAAATGCGTAGCTATCTACACTTAATTTTTCCTCTAAAATTTTTAAATTAGCATTATTTTTAATTATTTCTTTGCTTAAAGGTTCATCAGTCAAAAAGCCATCTATCTTTCCCGCTTTTAATGCAGATATTTGATCACTATAACTATTAAAATATGTCGCTTTTGAATTTGGCAATTTTTGTTCAAGTAAAGAATCATATTCGGAACCAGTATAAATACCAATTTTACTAAATTCTAAATCTTTTAAGGAATTAATAGACTTCATTTCTTTAGAACAACCAACAATAGTGAATATTAAAATACCCAATAGAATTATTTTACTTTTTTTCTCTAACATGTTTTAAATCCCTCATTTCTTCCTTTGTTTCAATCTTAAAATTATTAAATACTATTTTCATCTTTTTTAAAGTGTCTTTTTCATCAATACCAACCACTTGAACCCATCCTGAAGCATCGTTACCAACTCTTCGTTTTTTTTGATATTCACCAACTTTGGCAAACATTTCGCCCGCTATAACCCCATCCATATTCAATAATTCATCTAAAGGAGTTATTTTCTCTACAAGTCCTTCCTTATTAGGCAAATATAAATCTCCAACACTTAAAATTCTGTTTCTATATTTTAACGTAACAGGAATTTGCAAAGCAATATCAATTAATATATTATATATATCAATTCCATAAGAATAACTATGATTTAAAGTTGCCTGACAACCTGGAAGTCTCCATCCTAATTCACTTGCCTTAACATAGCCATCTTCACTAATAAAAACCTCTATAGTCATAGCTCCATTTTCTAGTTGCATTCCAGTAACTATTTGTTGAATAAATTCTTTAGGTATAAATTTAAAGAAATTTGGAATTTTTGGTACAGTCATATGACAGTTCAACTCATTATTAATTGTGGCCCATAATGTAGGATTAGGAATATACGTAACATAAGAATCTAACACAATACCATTTTGAACTAAACTTTCTATCGACCATTCATGATCATAGCAAAAATCTTCAGCCATATATTTCCCAGGTTCAATTATTACATCTAAATCATCAATATCTTTAATAGAATCAATTATATAAGTTTTAATGCTGTTCATTCCTCGTCTAGGTTTAAACACAATCCTTTTACAACTATTTTCAATAAAAAATTTTTTCAATTCTTCTTTACTATTTATAGCTTGAAAATCAACAGTATCAATTCCAATATCTCTAAATTTCTCTTTCATATAAACTTTATCTCTAACCCATTTTATTTGCTCTTCATTTAAAACTTCTAGTCCCAACTTTCTTGCAAATCTATTAGCAAACGCTAAATAATATTCCGAATCGTTTAAAAAACAATCTATTTTTTCTATATTATTTTTTTCTAACCAATTTTTAAATTTCTTTATTTCTTCATCTACATCATTATTAAAATCAATTGTATAGCATTTAAATTTCGATGTATATTTTAAATAACTATCACTAAAAAACTTCATATTTTTACTTGTTCTAATAATTATTACATCTATATCATCTCTTTTAAATAATGAATGAGATAAATTGTTTTCATATTCTTCAAAATATAAAAGTCTCTTCATCGAACCAACCTCCTTACATTCATTTTAGTTTCTTCAGTTAAATGATTGCTTCCTAAAATTGTATCAATTCCATTTAACATAAATCTTACATAGGAAAAATCATAATAACTATTTAAATTTTGTTTATATTTATCCTTGTTTTTCAAAATATATTCAAGAATACCTAAATATATTTTTTCTCTTTTTAAAATAAAACCATCTTCATTTTTATAATCTAATGGAAGAACTAAATCTTTCCACACATTTAAACTTCCAATATCTCTTTTTATTCCACATTCTGGCGTTTCATAAATTCTTTTCTTTGCAAACTTATCAGGATATTCATATGCAATACTTCTAAAATAAGCTGCCACATCATATGTATTTTTAATCACATCTTCATTAACTCTATTAAGATTTAAAATCTCGCTATAAGCTTCCTCTCCCATATAAACTTTACCATCAAGTAATCCCCTATCACATACAATAACTTCACTTCTGCCTTCCTTTAAATATTCTTTTAAAAATTGAATTTTAAATAATAAATTCTGAAAATCAAAAACAGATATATTTCGATTTATCTCTAACCCATTATTTAAAAGATAGTTTGCTGTTTCACTAATAAAGATTGCATTTATTCCATCTTTAAGAAAATTTTTTTGAAAATAATCTAAAGATGCTGATTTACCACCACAAGGACCACCTACAAAAACTATTTTACATGTATTTATAATCTATCAGCCCTTTCTTTAATTTTTCTTGATAAAGTTCTAACCACGCTATTTTGTATTTTTTTATCATCAATATATTTTGTTAATAAATCTGGTTCTGCTAATTCCACTTCCATAATTTTTGCTTCTCCATTAATCAAAACCATATCAACTCTCATATATAAATATCCACTATATTCATTAATACTTTCAACTCTCTTAGCTAAATCTAAAATTTGAGGTGGAACATTAGTCACTAACTGAGTTCTTATTTTTTCATGAAATATTGCTGGAAACCTTAGCATAGTATGAGTTAAAACTCCATCAATAAAGATGCATGAATATTCTCCATTAATTATTTCGGGAATAAATGGTTGAAACATTAAACCACAATAAGGATTATTTTCTAAAATTTTTTCAAAATTACCATAAATTTCATTAAATAAAACGCTATTTGGAATTTCATCATTACAATTTACAGCATATGTATTTTTGCCACTTCCAGAAATGGTTGGTTTAATTACACAAGGTTCATTACCAAATCTACTTTCTAAAATTCTTATTATGTTTTTCTCACTAGCTTCAAAATTTTTCAAAAAGTATGTTTTAATTGTTTCAATTTTATTCTTTTTCAGCAAGTTGAATTGTTTTTCCTTTTGTATATTTTCTAAAATCATATTAATATCATTCAATAAAGGTACGCCTTTTTCATCTAACGTTAAAAGCCATTTTCTAAAGTTATTAAAATCATCTTGATAACCCCATACAGAACGCAAAATAAGTAAATCAAAATTTTTATCTAAAGGTTGTTGCCAAGAAACAATTTCCGACTCAACACCTAATTCATTCAAAGCATCTCTTAATTTTAAATCCTCACTAATCTTATCAACCCATTTATCACAAGATACGATACCTACTCTTTTCATCTTATCTAAGCCTTCTTAAGCATCTATTCATGACACTCATATGATCTATTATATCCTCTCTTGGAAGTGCAGTTGTCACTCTTCCAATTAACTGTTCGCTATTTGGAAATGAAATAGACTGACCTAATATTATTTTTATCTTTTCTTGTTCATACATATATTTAAGCAATTCAATTTCATTTTTTATAACTCTTCCATCTGCCGCTTTATTTTTCAAATTTGTATAATCGAGTAAAGCAAAGAAACCTGACTCTGGCATTGAGTTGTTTACAAAATGAACATCCGGGATTCCTTCTAATAAATGATTAATATTAAATTCATTTGATGCTAATTTTCTAATATCTTCTTCAATATTTTTCCGTATATTTAAATCATTAACTGACTCTATGCCTTCAACCATTGCTTTTAACAACTCTAAGCGATACATATACTCACCAACAATTGGATTAAAATATTCTCTATATACTTGATATCGTAAATCTGATGCATTAAAAGCACCAGCTAAAGCTTTACCTTGCATTACCGGAGATGAATCCATCGTTTGAAAAATATAATTTCTAACTCCTCTAATAATGGATTCATGGGCAACTATCATCCCAGCTCGCAAAGATGCTAATCCATAACTTTTTGATAAACCGGTCATTGTAATAGTATTATTAAAATATTTTTTATTGCAAGCCATAGGCAAAGATAAATTATCTCTATCAAATGTTAAATCTCTATAAATAATATCGTCAATAACAAACACACCTTTTCTAAGACAAACATCACCAATTTTATCCAGAATATCTGAATTTTTTTTATTCATGACTTTTCCTAAAGGGTTATGTGGATTTTCATTTAAAAATGCTACTACTCGTGGAACATATCCTAATTCTGGTTCCATTTTTTTCAAATTCTCATTTAATTCATCTATTCTTTTTTCCAATTTTACTGGATTTACATACCAATTATCTTCCTCAGATAAAGGAAGTATCTCTACTACAGCACCAGCTACACGTTCAGGAGTAAAAGTAAATAAACCATAGTTTGGACCAGTCATTAATACAACATCATAAGGTCTAGCAATAACTTTCATAATCATATTAAATGCTTGAGTAGTTGATACAGTAAAAATTACGTTATCAGCATTTATTCCCTTTGGACTTTCAAACCCTTCTCTTTCTAAATATTTAACGATTTCTTGTCTAGATACTTCATCACCTGCTGCTAATGGATATTCAGACATATTACTATGCAAAATTGTATCAATCAACTTGGCAGTACATAATGGAAATGCTTCAGTCTCCATTGGGCTCCCACCACCTAGTGATCTAGTTTCTAAACCTCTTATTCTTTCATTTTCCAATTGATACAATTCGTTACCATAAATAGAAAAAGCATCAGCTATTTTTTTTACCTCAAAAGAAAAGTTTTTACCATCATTTCTTGTCCCTAAATTTGGCAAGCCTCTAATCTTATTTTTTAATAAAGGATTATTTTCAAACAATCTTTTTAATGAATCACAATATTCTTCTTGCATACTATCACCTCAATTAAAATTATTATATGACATGATTCTATAAAAGAAAAATACTTTTTTTTAATATTAAATATAATATTTTTTAATATTAAAAGCCAACTTTTACATTTGGCCTTTACTTTAAAAATATTTACTAACTTCATTTTCAATTCTATCAATTAAGTAATAAGCAATTTCCCCATTATTGCACATATTAATGAGTTCATTCTTATCAACATACATTGCTGCTGTTGACTCATTATCATTAAATTTAATATTATTTAAATCAAAATCTGCAAACAAAATACATGTAATATATGCATATTTGAATAAACTTCTTTTTACTGGTTTTAAAAATATTGGTTTTGTTTTTTCTATCGTTGTAACTATCCCAATTTTTTTGTTTAACAATCTAATTAAAGCAGTTTCTTGATTCTCCCCGGAAATAAAACTACCACCTACACAAAACCAACTACCAGCATATCGTTTTGAATAATCTAAAGCATTCTTAATCAGCAAAACCTCTTTTTTTGAATTGATTATCCAAACCTCTAAAGCCAAATGATAAAAACCATTAGGTATCTCATTTCCTTTAATAACAACATCGCCAGTTCTATTTAAATTTTCATCATATAAATCCCAAATTTCCATTATTGCAACTCCTCATCAACAAATTTCTTTAACAAATTTATAAAATCAATAACAATTTGATTAGTTTTTGTATAAGCTATTAATACTTTATCACTAAATATTTCTTCTTGAACATCGATGATTTGTAAAGAATCATGTTCTAAATACTCTTTAAGTAGCAATTCATTAGAAAGTCCAATTCCAAAATTGTTTTCTAATAGACAAAAATATAAGTTTGATTCATTAATATTTATCACATCCATAAAACTAATGTCGTTTAGAAAACACATTTTTTTAATTTTTCCTGATTTCAAGGATGGTCTGAAAGAAATAAAAGGTACATCATCTAATTGTTTTATACTATTAATATTTTGATATAAACTAAACAGTTCATTTCCACATACAAAATAATTATTTAATTCACATAATAGTTCAGTTGAAACATTGTTTAATTTATAAATATATCCTTCTTCATCAATAACAATATCATATTCTTTATTAGTAACTTTGTCTATACTTAATTTTGAATATAAATCAACATTCAATTTTACATTATTATATTTATTTTTAAATTCTTGAATAAATTTTAATAATATTGATTTAGCATAACTATATCTTATCCCAATATTTAATTCAGTATAGCTTTTTTGATTATTAAAATACTCTATATTTTTTTCTAAACTCTCAAACATAGGTTGCAAAGTTTCAAACAATCTTAATCCTTCTTGAGTTAGCTGAAACTGCTTAGTACTACGATTTATTAAAACCTTATTTAATTGTAACTCCAAATTTTTAATACTTAAGCTAAGAGATGGTTGTGCTACATTTAAATTTTTTGAAGCATTTGTAACACCTTTATAAACAACAATGTAATAAAAATTTTTAAATAAATTAAAATTAAAATTAAAATTATTCATATAACCACCCAACATTTACTTGAATTTGCAATTATTATAACATTAAATATATTAAAAGTCCACTATACATATTGTATTTAAAACACCCTTTTTCATAATACTAAAGCAAGTTCTAATGCTAACAACAACACTTCTTTCTTTTTATCTATATTTACTAATCCATTTAAACTTCTTTTATCCCAGACAGTTCCATCTAAATTATCTCCAGCATAATAAAAAGTAAAGTATTTCATATTTAGTTTTTTACAAACTGCAGCAATAACTGTACCTTCCATTTCTACACAAACTACTCCATTATCTTTATAATATTTAATCTTATCTTTAGTTTCTCTATAAAAAGCATCTGTAGTCCATGTAGCACCTTTTGTATAATCAAAATCAAACTTTCTTAATATATCAATAAATTCTTCTTTATAATCAGGATTTATTTCTATTGTTTCACTTTCTGGAACATAATGATAACTTGTTCCTTCATCTCTATATCCAAGGGTTGGAATAATGATACTACAATCTTCAATATTTGCATCAAGTACTCCACAATTACCGAAGATAATAACTTTTTCTACCCCAGCAGCATACAATTCTTCAATATCACCCGCTATCCATGGACCACTTACACCAGCCATAAAGAATGTTATTTCCACATCTTTATACTTAATTATATAAACATTTCTTTCAATATTAGCACATGATATATACCCTACTTCTAAAGAACTAAACTTTTCTATTACATCTTCAAATAAATGCCTTGAAAAAACACCAACAGCTACTTTAGGTAACTTTATATTTTCATCTTGATTTTCTCTATACTTTATCCCATGAGGTCTAATAAAACCTTCTTCATTACTATATTTAATCATATTTTATCTCCTTTCGTAAACCAATATTTAGTTATGTTCAATCACATTTACATATAGTTTTTACATCTTTTAAATCTTTTTGTAATTTACTAGAAACTACATTTGAAAAGCCTTCAATTGTACCTGGTCCACTCAATAAATATATTGTTTTTATCTATTTTCACTCCCATATTTCATAAACATAATTCCATTATTAATATATGTCTTTTTATCTCTTCATCCCATTTTTTATAATTTGACTTTTACTTGCTATAGCACATTTATAATTATCTATCATATTTTCTTTATAT
>OJAW01000592.1_pt1 | contig 24970 bp, 42 predicted proteins | sample 1589151 | NCBI WGS metagenome assembly OJAW01 (sample SAMN03283290) | human gut metagenome | biome: human-associated habitat; material: feces | host: Homo sapiens | place: Peru | collected 2012
TTATGATATAGAATTAAATTATAAATAAGTGGTGCGGTTGAAATTACAAAAAAGAGCCGGTATTATATACCGGCTATAATATATGTAGTATGATGTGTGTTTTGTGTTGTGTTGTGTTATGTATATGGGAGGATTTATGTTAAAAGAAAGATATACAGAATATAAGAAAACATATAAAAAATATATACTATTAATAAAGTGTGTAAATTTTTACCTTGGTTTAAATGATGATGCAAATGTTCTTTCTAATATTTTTAAGTTTAAAATATTAGAATCTAGTAATTTTATAAAGTGTGGTTTCCCATTAAATTCTTTATGTAAAATAGAGAAAAAATTGGAGGAATTAGAAGTAAATTATTTGATTATTGATAATGATATTATAAATAAAGAAAAATATAAGAACAATAATTATGATAAGTATTTAGTTAAGAGTAATTATGATATTTTGTTGAATCGAATTAATAAGATTAATTCGATATTAAAAAATAATTTAAATAATAAAAAAATAAGTAATACTTTAAATAAAATAGAGGATATTGTATGCAAGATAAGTTATTAATAGTAACCAAAGTAAAAAAGACTATAGATTATATTAATAATGTATTAGTTAATTACCCAAAATCAGAATATATTATAAGGAATAATATTAGTGATTGTTTTTATAGTTTATTAGAACTTGTCTATAGAGCAAATATCCATAAGGATATTTTTTATATGAAAGAAAGTATTGTTAAGATAAGAATGATAGAGTATTATTTAAAGATTAGTTTGGGTAAAAAGATAGTTAGTTTTAAGAAATATGAGAATATAGGAAATTATTTATTAGAAATAAATAAGATGATTAATAGTTGGATTTTATATGAGAAGAGTAAATAATATATATGATAGTATTTTAGATATCAAAGTAATTCAAAAAATATACAGTTCTAGAGTAAAGGTTAATACTAAAAATAAATTGAAACTAGAAAAATTTGAAAACAATTATGTTTCTAATATGATATATATTAAACAGATATTAGAAGAAAGAAATTATAAACCTGGAAGATATAATATATTTTTAATTAAAGAACCAAAATTAAGAATAATTATGTCACAAAATATTATTGATAAGATAATTAATCATGTGGTATCACAATATTTCTTAATTAATATATTTGAGAGTACTTTAATAGAAGAAAATGTTGCAACAAGAAAAAACAAAGGTACTAAAGAAGGTATTGTTTTGTTAAAAAAATATTTAAATGAGATTAAGAATGAAAAGTTTTATGTATTAAAGTTTGATATATCTAAATATTTTTTTAATTTAGATCATGACATAATAAAAGAGTTGTTAGAACATAAAATAAAGGATAAAGATGTACTTAAGATTTTATGTGATATAGTTGATAGTACGGATTCTTGTTATGTAAATGAAAGGATAAATTCGCTAAAGGAAAAAGAAATAAAAAAAATAATTGATAGTAATTGTAAGAATAAGAATTTATTGATAAAGGAAATAAAGAAATTACCTAATTATGAAGTTGGTAAAGGTTTACCTATTGGTAATATGTCTTCCCAATTTTTAGCAATTCTTTATTTGAATGAATTAGATCATTTTATAAAGAACAAACTCAAAATAAAATATTATACTAGGTATATGGATGATGGTGTGATTATTCATCAAAACAAAGAATATTTGCAGTATTGTTTAGAAGAAATAAATAAACTTCTGGAAAGATATAAATTGAAATTAAATAAAAAAACAAAAATTTACAGTTGTAAAGAAGGATTCGAATTTTTGGGGTTTAGATATATTATCAAAAATAATAAAGTTATAATGAAAGTTAAGAATAGTAAGAAAAAGAGGTTTAAACGTAAGATTAAAGAGTATAACAAATTGTTAGATAAAAATAAATTAAGTGAATTTGATTATAATCAAGTATTAGCTAGTTATAAAAGCCATTTAAGTTATGGCAATACTAATAATTTGGTTTATAGCAACTTAAGTAATGGTATTATAAAATTAAGATCTCATATGGTGACAATAAATTCAGATGGAGAAGTAATTTATTTAAATAGTAAATCATAGAAACAAATTTCTATGATTTTTTTGATATTAAAAAGGAAATAGGAAAGTTATGTGGAATTATATAAGTGAGGAGGTTAAAGATGGAAGAAATAAAAGAATATACAGAAAAGATATTTGAAGAAATAAAACATATAGATGAAAACGGAAGGGAATATTGGGAAGCAAGGGAGTTACAAGATGTTCTGGATTATAAAAAATGGCAAAAATTTCAAAATGTAATAGAAAATGCAAAAACAGCTTGTGAACAAAGTAAATTTATAATTGACGATCATTTTACCCAAGTGGGTAAAATGATAAATCTCGCAAAAGGAGCGGTAAGAAAAATTAAAGATTACAAATTATCAAGATATGCTTGTTATTTGATTGTTCAAAACGCTGATTCAAGTAAAGAAGTTGTTGCGTTAGGTCAAACTTATTTTGCAATACAAACTAGAAAGCAAGAATTAAGTGAAAAAGAGTATAGTGAACTTACAGAGGATGAGAAAAGATTTTATCAAAGAAATTTAACAAAGAAAGGTAACTATTCTCTAAATATAACGGCTAGAAATTGTGGTGTTAAGAATTTTGACAAGTTTCATAATTGTGGTTATAAGGGGCTTTATAATGGAGAAACTGCTAATGATATAGCTAAAAGAAAAGGTTTGAGATATAGAGAAGATATTCTAGATAATATGGGAAGTGAAGAACTAGTAGCAAATTTGTTTAGAATATCACAAACAGAAGCAAAACTAAAAAAAGATAAAGTGAAAACAGAAATAATGGCTAGTGCTACACATTACGAAGTAGGTAAGAAGGTTAGAAGGGCAATAAAAGATATTGGTGGAACTATGCCAGAAAATTTACCAACTCCAGATAAAAGTTTAAAAGAGTTAAAAAAAGAAAATAAAAAATTTATTGAATATGACTTAACAGAAAAATCATAAATTAAAGAGAGGAAAATTTAAATGAATGAAACAAAAGAATATACAGAAAAGATATTTGAAGAAATAAAACATATAGATGAAAATGGAAAGGAATACTGGGAAGCAAGGGAATTAATGCCATTACTTGGATATAGTAAATGGGAAAGATTTTCTAATGTAATTGATAATGCAAAGAAATCATGTGAAAATAGTGGTTATAATGTTGAGGAACATTTTCCCGGGGTCGGGAAAATGATAAAACTTGCCAAAGGAGCTAAAAGAAGTGTGTTAGATTATAAATTATCTAGGTATGCATGCTATTTAATAGTCCAAAACGGAGATTCTAGAAAAAAAGCTGTTGCGTTAGGTCAAACTTATTTTGCGATACAAACCAGAAAGCAAGAATTAAGTGAAAAAGAGTATAGTGAACTTACAGAAGATGAGAAAAGATTTTATCAAAGAAATTTGACAAGAAAAGGTAATTATTCCTTAAACATAACTGCTAGAAACTGTGGTGTTAAGAATTTTGATAAATTTCATAATTCAGGTTATAAGGGATTATACAATGGAGAAACTGCTAATGATATAGCTAAAAGAAAAGGTTTAAGATATAGAGAAGATATATTAGATAATATGGGGAGTGAAGAACTAGTAGCAAATCTATTCAGAATATCACAAACAGAAGCTAAACTAAAAAAAGATAATGTAAAAACGGAAATAATTGCTAATGACACGCATTATACTATTGGGAAAAATATTAGAGAAGTTATCGTAAAAAATGGTGGAACATTGCCAGAAGACTTATCAACACCAAACAAAAGTTTAAAAGAGATAGAAAAAGAAAATAAAAAATTAGAAAATAAGAATCAAATAAAAATATAATATAGATTTATGGTTGTAAGTGTGATAAAATAGTTATACGTAGAATGTATTAGAAAATGGTGATGTTTATGGGTAAGGTTATTGCCTTAGTTAATCAAAAGGGAGGAGTAGGTAAAACTACTTCTAGTATTAATTTAGCAGCATCTTTAGGTGTATTAAAAAAAAGAGTACTATTAGTAGACTTAGATCCACAAGGTAATAGTACTACTGGTATTGGAATAGATAAAAGCGAGATCAAAAAGAGTGTATATGATTTACTTATCGATAATGCTACTTTAAGTGAAGTAATTGTTAAAACTAAATTTAAAAATCTATACGTTATGCCAGCGACTATTAATTTGGCAGGTGCAGATATTGAGTTAATGGAAAAAAGTAGACAGGAACCTGGTTTTGTTAAAGGTAATCAACTTAAAAAGTATTTAGATCAAGCTAAAGAAATGTTTGATTATATTATAATTGATTGTCCTCCTAGCTTGGGACTTTTAACAACTAATGCTTTAACAGCTGCTAATTCAGTTATTATTCCTGTGCAATGTGAATTCTTTGCTTTGGAAGGAATTATGCAACTATTAAATACTATTATGTTGGCGCAAAAGAATTTAAATCCAACGTTAGATATTGAGGGTGTTTTATTAACAATGCTTGATAATAGAACTAATCTTGGATTAGAGGTTGTAGAAGATATTAAGAGTTATTTTAAAGAACGTGTATATGATACAATAATTCCTAGACTAGTAAGATTATCAGAGGCTCCAAGCCATGGGAAACCAATACTTGCTTATGATCCACATAGTAGAGGGACAGAGGCTTACCTTAATTTAGCAAAGGAAGTGATTGAAAGAAATGGAAACTAGAAAAAGAGCTTTAGGAAAAGGATTAGAAGAATTATTTAATAATGAGAACCTAGATTTAAACACAATGGAAAAAAAAATTTATGAAAGTGCCTCTAGTGAAGAAATTATTGATATAGATATTAATGAGTTAAGACCTAATCCTTATCAACCACGTAAGAATTTTAATGATGAAGCTTTAAATGAGTTAGCATCTTCAATTAAAGAACATGGTGTTTTTCAACCTATTATTGTTAAAAAAAGTATTAAGGGTTATGAAATAATAGCAGGTGAAAGAAGATATAGGGCTTCTAAATTAGCAGGGATTACTAAAATACCTGCAATTGTTAGATCTTTTACTGATGAACAAATGATGGAAATAGCGCTTCTTGAAAATTTACAAAGAGAAAATTTAAATGCAATAGAAGAAGCATTAGCTTATAAAAGCATGCTTGATAAATTGTTTTTAACGCAAGAAGAGTTAGCTAAAAAAGTTGGTAAAAGTAGAAGCCATATTACTAATACTTTAGGATTATTAAGATTACCTTCATCTGTTCAACAAATGGTTGCGGATGGAAAAATTAGTATGGGACATGCTAGAGTTTTAAGCAAACTAGAATCAGATGATAAAATTATTGAAATGGCTAACCAAATCGTAGAAGACAAAATGCCTGTTCGTGATTTGGAAAATATTACATCAGAAGAAAAAATAGAAAAAAAAGTAAAAATTAATCGAAAAAATACTGGTAATGATGAGTACAAGTATGTAGAAGATTTATTCAGAGATAAACTCGATACTAAGGTAAAAATAAAAAATCATAAAATAGAAATATCTTTTACTAATACAGCTGATTTAAATAGAATATTAGAAGTGCTTGATGTAAAGGAGAGATAGTATGAAAATATTAGATGTTATTCTTTCTAGAAAAGTAGTAGCACCTATTGTTACTATTATAGTTTCATATCTTGTTTATCGTATATTAAAGTCTGTTGTAAAAAAATTATTTAGAGTAAGACATAATAAAAATGATAACAGACGAAAAATGATAAGTGATTTAATCATCAGCATTACTAAGTATTTTCTAATTATAGTTGCATCTTTAATTATTATGGATATTTATGGCATAGATACAAAAGCATTAGTAACATCATTAGGTGTTGTTAGTTTGGTTGCTGGTCTTGCTGTTCAAGACGTATTAAAAGATATAGTGGCAGGAATTAGCATTATTATTGAAGAACAATACACAATTGGTGACTTTGTTAAGATAAATGGTTATGAAGGTTGGGTTAAGTTTTTGAGTTTAAAAACAACTAGATTAGAAGCTTATACTGGAGAGATTCATATTATTCCAAATCATTTAATTGGTGAAGTTACAAACTATAGCAAAACTAAGTCGATGGCTATTGTTGATGTTTCTATTGCTTATGAAAGTGATATAGATAAAGCTATAAAGGTTTTATCCGATATGTGTGAAAAGTACGAAAACCCAGAAATGATAAGTAAACCTCAAGTTTTAGGGGTTGAAAAACTTGACGATAGTTCAGTAAACATTAGAATAGTTTGTGAAACTAAGCCTATGAAACATTATGGTGTAAAACGTGAACTTAATAAACAAGCAAAATTAATTTTAGATAAGAATAATATTAGTATTCCTTATCCACAGTTGGTGATTCATGATGGAAAAAGAGTATAAATTAGGTAGTATTGTAGTTATGAAAAAGCAGCATCCTTGTGGTAGTAACGAATGGGAAATAACGAGGATTGGTGCGGATATAAAAATTAAATGTTTGAATTGCGGAAAAAGTATAATGTTACCTAGAATAGAATTTAATAAAAAACTAAAAAAAGTTATCAATTTTTAGGAGGAAAAGATGAGATTTAAAAATAATAAGAAAAAGAAAAAAATATTAGGTCCTATAACTGTAATGTTGATAATATCTGCTGTTATTATGATTGCAAGTTTAATTACTTCATCACTTGGAGTAAGAGCAGAAAGAACTGTTATAGTTAATGGTAAACTTGAAACTTCTTTGATTACTCCTAATAATATTTTAAGCATAGATGGAATTAAGTATTTATTTTCAAATATTTTACTTAACTTTAAAATGTTTGAACCATTAGTTTTATTTATAATATCATTAATAGCGTATGGTATTGCGGATGCTAGTGGATTACTACAAATGTTATTTAAACCATTTAGAAGAATAAAACCATATTTTATAACGATGTTAGTAGTTTTATTAGGATTTATTTCAACGATGATTGGTGAATATAGTTTTGTTATTTTAATGCCTTTAGTAGGATATTTATATAAATATATTAATAGAAATTCTGTTTTAGGAATAGTAACGGTGTTCCTTGGGATTACTTTAGGTTATGCTTCTGGTATTATATTTAATTATGATACATATTTACTTGGAACACTTACACAAATGGCAGCGACTATTGATGTAGATCCTAATTATACATATAATAATTTTTCAACCTTATATATAATGTTAGCATCTATGGCTGTTATGGTTCCTATTTTAGCTAAATTAATAGATGTTAAAATAGCACCTAAATTTAAAAAACCATTATTAGAAGAGAGCGATTCAAATTACTCAAAAAAGGGATTAATATTTAGTGCTGTTGCATTTGTAATAATGACTTTAATAGTAGTTTATTTGATTGTTCCAGGATTTTTAGGTTCAGGAATATTACTTGATAATAATCAAACTACTTATATCGCTAAACTATTTACAACAGGAGCTCCTTTCAAAGAAGGAATTATGTTAATATTCTTGATAATGATGATGGTATGTAGTTTTATATATGGTAAAATTTCAAAGAATATTGAAACTAGTAAAGGTTTTACCGAAAGTTTATCAAAAAGTTTATATAATTCAGGTTATTTATTTGCTTTAATGTTCTTTGCATCACAAATGATTGCGATATTAGATTGGACAGGATTAGGAGAATTAGTTACTTGCAAAATAGTAGAAGTACTAAGTATGTTTCAATTTTCGGGGGCATTATTAATATTTGTTTTCTTTATTTTAGTTGTAGTAATGACATTGGTAATGCCATCAACTTTAGGAAAATGGACTGTAGTATCGCCTTTAATAGTTCCACTATTTATGCGTTCAAATATTACTCCTGATTTAACACAATTTATTTTCCAAGTTGCTGATGGAATAGGAAAATCAATCACACCTTTATATGCATTTTTTATTGTGTTACTAGGATTTATGCATCACAATAATGCGGATGAAGATTATGATATTTCTGTCTTTGGTACAATAAAACTTATTTTACCAACAGTATTAATTATGTTAGCATTCTGGATTGTATTTATAATTATTTGGTATTTATCAGGATTCCCTTTAGGAATAAGTGGATATACTACTTTATAATTGTTAAGTTTTAATAAACGTGGTATAATATGAACTATGAATTTATTCATAGTTTTTTTATGGAGGGATATTATGAGTTTAACAGCAGGAATTGTTGGTCTTCCTAATGTAGGTAAATCAACTTTGTTTAATGCGATTACAAAAAAACATATTTTAGCAGCAAATTATCCATTTGCAACTATTGATCCAAATGTTGGGGTAGTTACAGTGCCTGATAAGAGATTAGATTTTTTAAATAACTTATATGAACCTAAAAGTTTGGTTCCTACAACATTTGAATTTACTGATATTGCCGGTTTGGTTAAAGGTGCATCAAAAGGCGAAGGATTAGGTAATCAATTTTTATCACATATTAGAGAAGTTGATGCTATAGTAGAAGTTGTTCGCTGTTTTGAAGATAAAAATATAATTCATGTGGAAAATGATATAGATCCAATTAGAGATATAGAAATTATTAATGTTGAGTTAATGTTATCGGATTTAGAGATAGTTGATGCTAGAATTGGTAGAATAGAGAAGAAGGCAACGCAAACTAAAGATAAAGATTTACTAAAGGAATTAGATATATTAAAAAGAATAAAAAATGGATTAGAAGAAAATATTCCAGTAAGAAGATTAGATATATCAGAAGACGATATGAAAATAATTAATTCTTTTAGGCTTATAACAGCTAAACCTATAATATATATGGCTAATATTAGTGAAGAAGATTTAGTTAATGACGGAAATGTTTATGTTGATAAAATTAGAGAATATGCTAAGGCAGAAAATGCTAAAGTAATTACAGTATCTGCGAAAATAGAAGAAGAGCTTAGTGAATTAGATGATGAAGAAAGAGATATGTTTTTATCTGATTTAGGTGTTTCATCTGGTGGATTAGACAAATTAATTCAAGCTACATATTCTTTGCTTGGTCTTGCAACATATTTTACAGCTGGTAAAGACGAAGTTAGAGCATGGACTTTTAAAAAAGGCATGAAAGCTCCTGAATGTGCAGGAATTATTCATACTGACTTTGAAAAAGGTTTTATCAGAGCAGAAGTAATGAGCTACGATGACTTAGAAAAATATAGAGATGAAAAGAAAGTAAGAGAAGCAGGTCGTGTTCGTCTTGAGGGAAAAGAATATTTGATGCAAGATGGCGATATTTGTTATTTTAGATTTAATGTATAAAAAAAGAGCTAGACTTTAAAAGTTTGGCTCTTTATTCTTTGACACTTAACTTTCCCTCCCTACATTCAGGACAAGTAAATTTTGGATTTCTATTGTTATCATCGTCAAACATTTGGTTAATAATATTAAGGGTATGAATTATTTCTTTTGGCATTTTTATTTCATTGCCACACTTATCGCATTTATATAAGGAACATTTATTTACATTTCTTAAATCATCTTCGTCGATACAAAGTTTATACATATCAACTTCTAAGATTAAAGAAATTCGCCATAAAGCTCCTAAAGAAAAGGTTTGGTGTTTTCTGCTTTCCACACTTGAAACGAAAGATAATGAATAATCAATCTTTTCTGCGAGCTGAGCTTGTGTTAATCCTTTCAATTTACGATACTTTTTAATATTCTTTCCTATAACATTATATATGTAATTTTCGTCTTCTTTACTAAAAATCATTATACTTCACCTACTACACTATTATTATCCCCCAAAAAGTGTAAAAATTATTCATAGTATTAGTCCATAAAAATGCCATTTTATGGACTAATAGTGCAGAAAATGGTAAAAAAACACAAATTTGAGTTTTTTTGTATATTAAAAAAAGTAATAAATATAATTAAAATAAGGTTTACAAATATATTTTTCTCTGTTATAATCAAAGTCGAGTAAGAAATTTACTCCTTGCTTTTTAGAAAGCCAGTAGACCATAAGGAGGTGTAGATATGACAAACTATGAAATTATGTTTATTGTTCGTCCTACATTATCAGAAGAAGAAATCAAAGGCGTTAGTGCATCATTTGAAAAAGTTTTAACTGATAACGGAGCTAAGAATGTAAATGTAAAAGAATTAGGTCAAAAAGAATTAGCTTATGAAATTAAAAAATTCAAGAGTGGATATTATTTTTTAGCTACTTTAGAAGCTAGTGATGACAAAGCTATTAAAGAATTTGATCGTTTAGCTTTAATTAGTAATGATGTAATTCGTCATTTAATTACAAAAATTGAAGCTTAAGAAAAGAGGTACGCATGAATAGAGTAATGTTAATTGGCAGATTAACTGCCAAACCAGAATTAAGATATACGGGTTCTAACTTACCATATGCTAGATTTTCAGTAGCAGTAAATAGAACTTATAGTAATGCTCAAGGGCAAAGAGAAACTGACTTTATAAACGTTGTTGTTTGGAGAAAACAAGCTGAAAATGTTTGTAATTTCTTAGATAAAGGTAGCTTAGTTTCTGTTGAAGGAAGAATTCAAACAGGAAGTTATGATGATAAAGATGGAAATAAAAGATATACGATGGAGGTTGTTGCAGACTCTGTTCAATTTTTAGAAACTAGAGCTCAATCTCAAAATCGTAGTCAAGCAAGTAATCAACCAAGTCCTTATGATTATCAAAATACCGCTACAACAAATAGTGTAGATGTTGCTGATGATCCATTTGCAGATTTCGGTGATAGTGTTTCTATCGATGATAACTTCTTAGATTAATAAGGAGGAAATAAAATGGCTGAATTTTATAGAAAAAAGAAAAAAATATGTCAAATGTGTGCAGGTAAATCTGTAGATTATAAAGATGCTGACATAATTAAAAAATATATAAGTGCTGACAAAGGAAAAATTTTACCAAGAAGAGTAACTGGTGCTTGTGCTAAACACCAAAGACATATTGCTGGTGAAGTTAAAAAAGCACGTTTTATGGCTTTAATACCATTTGTTAAATAAGGATATTTTTATATCCTTTTTATGTACCTTTTTTTAAGTTGTCAATTTCTTGCCTCAGGGCTCTTATTACTTTCTCGATGTTTTCCACAGTATAATCACTACCAAATGTATCATTAATAATGTGTTGGTTAGATTTATTTGATGTTCCATTTCTATTATTTATAACTTGCTGTTGAGCAGAATTAGTACAAAGCACTTGTCCAATAAGCATAAACCAGTTACCTAAAGAATTTTGTTCGGCAGGGGTGGAATCGTTTAAAAGAATATAACCAATAACAATTGCACTTAATGTATATATATTTGCTGGAGTACTTGGAACTAGTTTCATGTTATCACACTCTATAAATTTTATGCTTATATAAATAAAAAAACGAAAAAAATTCTAAAAAACTATTGCATTTCATACAATAATTGTGTATAATTTTGAATGTGTGGCATGCGAAGATGTGTGAGGTTGCCGATACGCCAGGTTAAGTTGATAAATAAAATTTGGTATATATCGGGTTTTTACACGGAGCTAGTCTATACTGAGATATAGGCGAAGGGAGGATACAATATGTCTAAAACTACAGTTCGTATCAAATTAAAAGCGTTCGAACATAAAAGTTTGGATACTGCTTGTGCTAAAATTGTGGAAACAGTTAAAAGATCAGGTGGAGAAGTTAGTGGACCAGTACCACTTCCAACTGAAATTGAAAAAGTTACAATTTTAAGAGCGGTTCACAAATATAAAGATTCACGTGAACAATTTGAAAGAAGAACACACAAAAGACTAATTGATATCAATAACCCATCTAAGGAAACTATTGAGGCATTAACTCATTTAGATATCCCAAGTGGTGTTGATATTCAAATTAAATTATAATTTATAGGAGGAAAAAATTATGAAAGGAATCTTAGGTCGTAAAATTGGAATGACTCAAGTATTTACAAAATCAGGTAAATTAGTTCCAGTAACTGTTGTTGAAGTTGAACCAAATGTGGTAACACAAATTAAGACAAAAGAAAATGATGGTTATGAAGCTATTCAACTAGGATTTGATACAAAGAGAGAAAAGTTAGCGACTAAAGCTTCTATTGGGCATACCAATAAAGCTAAGACTACACCTAAGCGCTTCTTTAAAGAAATTAGAGGTGTAGAAATCAATAATTATTCATTAGGTCAAGAAATCAAGGCTGATATTTTTGAAGCTGGTGAAGTTGTTGATGTTACAGGAATCACTAAGGGACATGGTTTCCAAGGTGTAATTAAAAGACATAATCAAAGTAGAGGTCCTATGGGACATGGTTCTCATTATCATAGAAAACCAGGTTCAATGGGAACTATGAGACCAATGCGTGTTTTCAAAGGTAAGAAATTACCAGGTCATATGGGTACATTAACAGTAACTATTCAAAATCTTGAAGTTGTTGCTGTAGATGTTGAAAATAATGTAATTTTAATCAAAGGTAATATACCTGGACCTAAAAAATCGTTAGTTGTAATTAAGACTGCTGTTAAAAATCCTGGAAAGGTAAAAGAAACAGAAGAATTAATTAAATATGTAGAAGAAACTAATGAAACACCAGTGGTAGAAAAATCTGAAGAAGTTGAAGCAACTGAAGCAGAAGCTCCAGTAGAAGCTGAAAACTAGTAAGGAGGAATATAGATGGCTAAATTATCTGTATTAAATATCAAAGGTGAAAAAGTTAGCGATATTACTTTAGAAAAACAAGTATTTGGGATTACTCCAAATGATGCTGTTTTATATGATGCAATTACATTAACAAGAAATGCGCAAAGACAAGGTACTGCAAGTACAAAAACACGTTCAGAAGTTAGTGGTGGTGGAAGAAAACCATGGAGACAAAAAGGTACAGGTCGTGCTCGTCAAGGAAGTATCCGTGCAGCACAATGGTATCATGGTGGTGTAGTATTCGGACCAACACCTAGAGATTACGATAAAAAAATGAATCGTAAAGAAAGAAGATTAGCTTTAAAATCAGCTTTAGCTTATAAAGATATTGAAAAAGCAATCGTTGTTGTAGATAGTTTAAATCTTGAAACAAACAAAACTAAAGATATGTTAAATATCTTAAATAATTTAAAATTAGCAAACAAAAAAGTATTAATTGTTGTAGATGAATTAAATGAAAATTTAATTTTAGCTACTCGTAATATTGCTAGCGTAATGTTACTTGAGGCAAGTGAAATTAACACTTTAGATGTGGTTAGTGCAGATGCATTATTAATGACTACAGAAGCTGCTAAAAAAGTTGGGGAGGTGCTTATTTAATGAATAACTATAGAGATATTATTAAAGCGCCAATTATTACAGAAAAAAGTGCTGATTTAGCACAAAATAAAAACACTATTACATTTAGTGTTGCTACAGATGCAAATAAAGTTCAAATTAAACAAGCTGTAGAAAAAATATTCAACGTAAAAGTTGAAAGTGTTAATACTGTAAATGTTAAACCAAAGAAAAAAAGAGTTGGTAGATATACAGGAAAAACAAATAAAGTAAAAAAAGCAATTGTTAAATTAAGAGAAGGTAGTTCAATCGAACTAAACTAATCTAAAGGAGGATATATATGGCAATAAAAACATACAAACCTATGACTAATGGTACTCGTGGTATGTCAAAGTTAATCAACGATGAAATTACTACTTCAGTTCCTGAAAAATCATTAGTTGTTACTTTAAAGAAAAATGGTGGACGTAATAATCAAGGTAAAATTACTTTGAGACATCGTGGTGGCGGAGCTAAAAGAAAATACCGTATTATTGATTTTAAAAGAGATAAAGATGGTGTTGTTGGAACTGTTGCTACTATTGAATACGATCCAAACCGTACTGCTAACATTGCTTTAATTAATTATGCCGATGGAGAAAAAAGATATATTATCGCTCCAAAAGGTTTAAAAGTTGGGGATAAAATTGAAAGTGGAGCTAAAACTGATATTAAAGTTGGTAACTCATTAGAGCTTGGTAATATTCCTGAAGGAACAGTAGTTCATAATGTTGAATTAAAAGCTGGTAAGGGTGGTCAAATTGCTCGTACTGCTGGAAGTTCAGTTCAAATATTAGGTCGTGAAGGTAAATATACATTACTTCGTTTAACTAGTGGAGAAGTTCGTAAAGTATTAAGTACTTGTAGAGCAACTATTGGTGAAGTTGGTAATGCAGATCATGAATTAGTAAGTATTGGTAAAGCAGGTCGTAAAAGACATATGGGTATTAAACCAACAGTTCGTGGTTCTGTTATGAACCCTAATGATCACCCACATGGTGGTGGTGAAGGACGCGCACCTATCGGTCGTAAAGGTCCAGTTACTCCTTGGGGTAAACCAGCATTAGGATACAAAACTCGTGCTAATAAAAAAGCAAGTGATAAATTAATTGTACGTCGTCGTACAAAATAGTGAAAGGATGATTATTAATGGCTAGAAGTTTAAAGAAGTTACCTTTTGTTGATGCTCATTTAACAAAAAAAGTAGCTAAAGTAAATGAATCTGGAAAAAAAGAAGTTATTAAAACATGGTCTCGCCGTTCAACAATTTATCCTGAATTTATTGGACACACATTTGCTGTTCATAATGGTAAAGAATTTATTCCTGTTTATGTAACAGAAGATATGGTTGGACATAAATTAGGAGAATTCGCATTAACACGTAAATTTGGTGGACATGGCGATGAAAAAGGTAAAAAATAAGACAAAACAGTTACCAAGAAAGGAGGACTAAAATGGAAGCATATGCGATTGCAAAAGGAGTTAGAATTGCACCTCGTAAAGCCCGTTTAGTTATAGATTTAATACGTGGTAAGAGCGTAGAAGAAGCTGATAAAATATTAAAAAATATTAATAAAGAAGCTTCAAGATTATCTAGAAAAGTGTTAGTTTCTGCTGTTGCCAATGCTGAAAATAACTTAGGTTTAAATAAAAAAGACTTAGTTGTTAAGGAAGCAATTGTTAACGAAGGACAAACAATGAAAAGAATGAAATTTGGATCACGTGGACATGTAGATCCAATTAAGAAAAGAACAAGTCACATTAAGATTGTTGTTAGTGACAATAAATAAGTAAGGAGGAAAACTCGTGGGTCAAAAAGTTAGTCCAATAGGACTTAGAATTGGTATTAACAAAACTTGGGAATCTAATTGGTATGCTAGTAATAAAGATTTCGCTAAGTATTTAAATAACGATGTTAAAATCCGTAAAGCATTAAGTGCTAAACTTAAAGATGCTGCTGTATCTAGTATTGTTATTGAAAGAACAGCTAAGAAAACAGATGTTATTATTCATACTGCAAAACCAGGTGTTGTTATTGGACACGGTGGAGATGAAATTGAAAAATTAAGAAGTCAATTAGCTAAATTAGTTGATGAAAATGTTCAAATTTCTATTATGGAAGTTAAAAACCCAGATGTTGTAGCTGCATTAGTTGCAGAAAATATTGCACATCAAATTGAAAATCGTGTTTCATTTAGAATCGCTCAAAAGAGAGCTATTAGAAACGCTATGAAAGCAGGAGCAAAAGGAATTAAGACTTCAGTATCAGGTCGTTTAGGTGGAGCTGATATGGCAAGAACTGAAGGATATACTGAAGGAAATATTCCACTTCATACTTTAAGAGCTGACATTGATTATGCTCACAAAGAAGCTAATACTACTTATGGTAAGATTGGTGTTAAAGTATGGATTTATAAAGGAGAAATCCTTGCCTCGAAGAAAAAAGGAGGTAATGAGAATGGCAGTCATTCCAAAAAGAACTAAATATCGTAGACCACATCGTTTAAAATACGATGGAGAAGCTAGAGGAAATAGAGTTCTTCATTTCGGTGAATACGGGTTACAAGCAATGGAAGGTAGCTATATTACACAACAACAAATAGAAGCTGCTCGTGTTGCTATGACTCGTTATATGAAACGTGGAGGAAAAGTTTATATTAACATATTCCCACATTTATCATTAACAAGAATACCTTTGGAAACTCGTATGGGAAAAGGTAAAGGTCAACCTGAATTATGGGTAGCAGTAGTAAAACGCGGAAAAATTATGTTTGAAATTAGTGGAGTAGATGAAGCAACAGCTCGTGAAGCTTTAAGACTTGCTATGCACAAACTTCCAATCAAGTGTAAATTCGTTAAGAAAGATGGTGAAGTAAATGAGTAATCAAGAAATCAGAGATTTATCAAATGAAGAAATTTTAAAGAAAATCGAAGAATATAAAGAAGAATTATTTAATTTACGTTTTAGCCAAGCTACTGGAAGTCTTGAAAAACCTTCAAGAATTCGTGAATTAAGAAAGTTAGTTGCACGTATGAAAACAATTTTACGTGAACGTGAACTAAAAGAAAACTAGGAGGCTATTATGGAAAACAAAAGAAAACAAGAGTTAGTTGGAAAAGTAGTTAGTGCTGGAAATAATAAAACTATTACAGTATTAGTTGAAACTTATCGTAAAGATAACTTGTATGGAAAACGCGTTAAATATTCAAAAAAATATGCTGCTCACGATGAAAAAAACTTAGCTCAACAAGGAGATACTGTACGTATTGTTGAGACAAGACCAATATCTAAAACAAAACATTTCCGTTTAGTAGAAATAGTAGAAAAAGCAGTTATTTTATAATTGTAACGGAGAAGGAGGATTAAATATGGTTCAACAACAAACAGTGTTAAAAGTTGCTGATAATTCAGGTGCTCGTGAACTTATGGTTATTCGTGTACTTGGAGGATCTAAAGTAAAAACAGGTAATATTGGTGATATAGTCGTAGGGACTGTTAAAAAAGCTATTCCTAACGGAACAGTACCTCGTAGTAAGGTTGTAAAAGCTGTAATCGTTAGAAGTAAATCTGGTCTTAGAAGAGAAGATGGATCTTATATCAAATTTGATGATAATGCTTGCGTTATTATTAAAGATGATAAATCTCCAGTGGGAACTCGTGTATTCGGGCCAGTAGCACGTGAATTACGTGATAAAGATTTTATGAAAATTGTTTCACTTGCAAAAGAAGTGTTATAGGTTGGAGGTAGAATATGAACTTTAAACAAGGAGATAAAGTAGTTGTTATTGCAGGTTCTTCTAAAGGTAAAGAAGGAAAAATAACAAGAGTACTAAAATGTTCAAATAAAGTAGTTGTTGAAGGTGCAAACATTGTTAAAAAACATGTTAAACCTAATGGACAAACTGCAGGTTCAATTATTGAAATGGAAGCTCCAATTCATGCTTCTAATGTGATGATGATTGATCCAAAAACAAATAAAAGAACTAGAGTTGGTCATACAACTGATAAAAAAGGTAAAAAAGTTAGAGTTTCTAAGAAATCTAATGAAAACCTTGATTAATTGGAAGGAGGGTATATATGAACCGCCTAAAGGAAAAATATGTATCAGAAATCGTACCTAGTTTAAGAGAAAAACATAATTATAAAAGTGTAACTGAGGTTCCAAAGTTAGATAAAATAGTTGTTAATATGGGTGTTGGTGATGCAACAACTAATGCTAAATTATTAGAAGCTGCTATGGCTGACTTAGAAATTATTACAGGACAAAAACCAGTTGCTACAAAAGCTAAAAAAGCTATTGCTGGATTTAAAGTTAGAGAAGGTCAAGCAATTGGTTGCAAAGTAACACTTCGTGGAGAAAATATGTATAACTTTTTAGATAAATTAATTAGTATTACATTACCACGTGTTCGTGATTTTAGAGGTGTATCTCCAAAAGCATTTGATGGAAGAGGAAACTATACTTTAGGATTAACTGAACAATTGATTTTCTCAGAAATAGAATATGATAATGTTGTTAAAGTACGCGGCATGGATATTGTTTTTGTTACAACAGCAAAAACTAACGAAGAAGCTTATGATTTATTAGCTGCATTCGGTATGCCATTCAAAAAGTAATTTAATTAGGAGGATATTATGGCTAAGAAAAGCATGATTATAAAAGCTAGTCGTAAACCAAAATTCAAAGTACGTGAATATACTCGTTGTGAAAGATGCGGTAGACCTCATGCTGTACTTAGAAAATATGGAATTTGCCGTATTTGTTTTAGAGAACTAGCTTATAAAGGACAAATACCAGGGGTTAGAAAATCTAGCTGGTAGGATGAAGGGAGGATATATATGGTAACAGATCCAATCGCAGATATGCTTACAAGAATTCGTAATGCTAATCAAATGCGATACAAAGAAGTTGAAGTACCCGCTTCAAAATTAAAATTAGAAATTGCTAGAATACTTAAAGAAGAAGGTTTCATAGCTGATTATAAAGTTAAAAAGAACGAAGTTCAAAGTATTATAGTATTATACTTAAAATATAGTGATAAGAAAGAAAGAGTAATTACTGGACTTAAAAGAATTTCTAAACCAGGATTACGTGTTTATGCAAAAGCTGAAGAATTACCACGTGTATTAAATGGACTTGGAATTGCAATCGTTTCTACTTCAAAAGGAGTTATGACTGACAAACAAGCTCGTAAAGAATCACTTGGTGGAGAAGTTTTAGCATATATATGGTAGAAAGATAGGAGGATTAATATGAGTCGTATTGGTAATAGAGTATTAACAATACCTGAAGGTGTTAGCGTTACGGTTAACGGTAATATTGTAAGTGTTAAAGGTCCTAAGGGAGAACTTTCTACAGAAGTAAATAGAAATATCACTGTTGTAGTAGAAGGAAATGAAGTAAAAGTTACAAGAAAAAATGATAACTTTAAAAATTTCCATGGGACTGCTAACGCAAATATTAGAAATATGATTATTGGTGTTTCAGAAGGTTATGAAAAGAAACTAGAATCAATTGGTGTTGGTTATCGTTTTGCTATAAAAGGTAATGAACTAGTTGTAACAGCTGGTTATTCTCATCCTGTAAATGTTGAAATTCCTGCTGGAATTACATTAGAATCACCAAGCAATACTGAATTAACAGTAAAAGGTATTGATAAATGCCAAGTTGGTGAATTTGCAGCCAACATTAGAAAAATAAGAGAACCAGAACCTTATAAAGGTAAAGGTATTCGTTATAAAGATGAACATATCCAACGTAAAGAAGGAAAGAAAGCATCTTAGTTAAGTAAAGGAGAGTAATGTTATGATAAAGAAAGTATCTCGTAATGATGTACGTAAAGCTAGACATGCTCGTGTTAGAACTAAAGTAGTAGGTACTGCTTCTGTTCCAAGACTAAATGTGTTTAGATCAAATCAAAACATTTTTGCACAAATTATTGATGATGCTGCAGCAACAACTTTAGTAAGTGCTTCTTCAATTGACAAGGAATTAAAACTTGAAAATGGAGGAAATGTAGAGGCTGCTAAACAAGTTGGAGCATTACTTGCAAAACGTGCAAAAGCTGCAAAAATTAATAAAGTAACATTTGATAGAGGTGGATACCTATATCATGGTCGTGTTAAAGCATTAGCTGATGCTGCACGCGAAAATGGATTAGAATTCTAGAGGAGGGAAAATACATGGAAAATAGAAGAAGAGAACCACGCCCAAAATTATTCGACGAAGAAGTTATCAATATTGGTCGTGTTACGAAAGTAACAAAAGGTGGTCGTCATTTCCGTTTCTCTGCTACAGTTGCTGTTGGTGACAGAAAAGGGCAAGTAGGAATTGGTACTGGAAAAGCAAATGAAGTTCCAGATGCAATTAAGAAAGCTGTTCAAGCCGCTACAAAGAATGTAGTTAGAGTATCAGTTGTTGATGGAACAATCCCACATGAAGCTATTGGTGTTAGAAGCGCTAGTAAAGTTATGTTAAAACCAGCTGCTGCCGGAACTGGAGTTAAAGCAGGAGGACCTGTACGTGCAGTTTTAGAGTTAGCAGGAGTTAAAGACATTTTATCAAAATCACTTGGAAGTAATACAAAAATTAATATGGCATATGCAACATTAGATGCTTTAAAATCACAAAGAACAGTAGAAAAAGTTGCTGAACTTCGTGGAAAAAAAGTAGAGGAGATTTTATAATATGAAGTTACATACTATGAAACCAGCTGAAGGTGCTACATTTACTCGTAAAAGAGTAGGTCGTGGAATTGGATCTGGATTAGGAAAAACAAGTGGTAAAGGTCACAAAGGACAAAACGCTCGTAGTGGTGGAGGAGTTCGCCAAGGATTTGAAGGTGGACAATTACCATTATTCAGACGTTTACCAAAACGTGGATTTACAAATGCTATGTTTAAAACAGAATATGCTGTTATTAATTTAAGTGATTTAAATAAATTTGAAGATGGAGCAACAGTTTCTCCAGAATTATTAAAAGAAATGGGATTAGTAAAAAAACAATTAGATGGAATTAAAGTATTAGGAAATGGAAAACTAGAGAAAAAACTAGTTGTAAAAGCACATAAATTTTCTAATGTAGCTAAAGAACAAATAGAAAAATTAGGTGGAAAAGCTGAGGTGATCTAAGATGTTTGCTTCGGTAAAACAAATATTCAGTCCAAAAAATAAAGATTTACAAAAGAAAATATTATTTACCTTACTTGGATTATTCATCTTTAAGTTAGGTACATTAATTATTGTTCCAGGAATCGATAAAGATTCATTAACTGGACAACTTGGTTTCTTAGAACTTTTAAACGTAATGGGTGGAGGAGCTATGGAGCGTTTCTCAATATTCGCTTTAGGTGTAGGTCCATACATTACTGCTTCAATCATCATTCAATTATTATCTATGGATATAATTCCATATTTAAGTGAATTAAATGAACAAGGTGGAGTTGGTAGAGCTAAGTTAAATCAAATTACAAGAGTTGTAGGAATTATACTTACATTCATTCAAGGTTATATGTATTCATTTGCTTATATTGGAAATGGTACAGCAATGGATTATATGCAATTTTCTATCATCTTAACAGCAGGTACTTGTTTCTTACTATGGTTAGGAGATCAAATTACTGCTAAAGGTGTGGGAAATGGTATTTCATTAATAATCATGGCAGGTATTATTGCTAGTATGCCAAATATGTTTGCTAGTGCATGGGGAGGATTTGTTGATGCTTCAAGTGTACAAGGAACATTATTAGGAATTGTGTTATTTATAATTTATGTTTTAATTTATTTAATTATTGTTGTAGGTATCGTTTTTGTTGAAAATGCAGAAAGAAGAATACCAGTACAATATGCAAATAAATCAAATGCTACTTTTGGTGGCAAACAAAATTATTTACCTTTTCGTTTAAATTCAGCAGGGGTTATTCCAGTAATCTTTGCATCTGCGTTATTAGCAATTCCAAGTATTATAGCTCAATTTATTAAAAAAGATGGATTTACACTATTTATTAATAAATGGATAGTAACAAATTCACCTACAGGATTGATATTATATATTGTACTAATTTTTGCTTTTTCATACTTCTATACATTTATTCAAATTAAACCAAAAGATATGGCTGACAATTTGAATAAGAATGGTGGATATATTCCAGGAATTAGACCAGGTGAAGAAACAAATAAGTACATTACAAAGGTTTTAAAGAAATTAACAGTAGTAGGTGCTATAGGATTAACATTTATTGCTGCACTTCCAATAGTGTTTGGTATGGTTACTAATTTACCAACAAGTGTTACTATTGGTGGTACTGGACTTTTAATCGTTGTTGGTGTTGCACTTGAAACATATAAACAAATTGAAAGTCAATTAGTAAGTAGAAATTATACTAGAGGAAGAAGAAGATAATATGAAAAGTGTGATTCTAATTGCTGCTCCTGCCGCTGGTAAAGGAACAGAAGCGGTAAAATTAGAGGAACAATTTCACATACCTCACATTTCAACTGGAGATTTACTTAGAGATGCTGTAAAGCAAGGTACTGAATATGCTTCAATCATTGAAGAATATCAGAATAAAGGTGAATTTGTTCCATTTGAAATAGTATTAAAAGTTTTAAAAAATAGAATATTGCAACCAGATTGTGATAATGGATATATACTAGATGGATTTCCACGAGATTTAGCGCAAGCTGAAGCTTATGATGAAATTTTAAAAGAGATAAATAAAGACTTAGGATACGTAATTGCTTTAGATATTGATAAAGAAATAGCTAAATCAAGAATTAGTGGACGTTATAGTTGTCCTAGTTGTGGGAGAGTATATAATATAAATACTGCACCAAAACCACTAAACGATGGTTTATGTGATGTATGTAATACTAAACTTACTCATAGAGACGATGATGACGCTGAAGTTTATGAACAAAGATATAAATCATATCTTGAAAAAACTGAACCACTAATTAGTTATTACGAGAAAAAAGGTAATGTTTATCATGTTGATTCTAGTGTAACTCCGGAATATACACATGAACAAGTTGTAAAAATCTTAGGAGAATAAGTATGATTTCAATAAAAACTCCAAGAGAGATAGAATTGATGCGCGTAGCTGGCGAAATAGTTGGTGATACTCACAAGTATTTAATTCCATATTTAAAACCTGGAATTACTACTAAAAAAATTGATTCGCTAGCTCGTGAATATATCATAAAAAGAGGAGCATTTCCTTCTTGTTATCATTACGAAGGATATCCAGCTAATATCTGTATATCTATAAATGAAGAAGTTGTACATGGTATTGCTTCTAACCGTAAGTTAAGAGAAGGAGATATAGTAACTCTAGATATATGTGCTTGTTATAAAGGTTACCACGGCGATAGTGCTTGGACTTATGCGATAGGACATATATCAGATGAGAAAAAACATTTAATGAAACATACAGAGGCGGCTTTGTATGAAGGATTAAAACAAGTTAAAGAAGGCGCACATATAGGAGATATTGGTAATGCGATAGAAACTTATGCTTTAGCGCATCATTTAGGTGTAGTTAAAGAATTAGTTGGTCATGGAATTGGTAATGAACTTCATGAAGATCCTGATGTTCCAAATTATGGAAAGAAAGGAACAGGACCAATATTAAAAAAAGGAATGGTAATTGCTGTAGAACCTATGCTTAATGCTGGGACAGCTGATATTTATCTTTTAGATGATGATTGGACAGTGATTACTGCAGATGATAGGCCTTCTGCCCATTTCGAACATACTGTAGTGGTAACAGAAGATGGGTATGAAATATTAACGAAGAGGTGATTTTAATGGCAAAAGATGATACAATTGAAGTGACTGGTAAAGTTTTAGAAGTATTGCCAGGAGGAATATTCAAAGTAGAGCTTGAAAATAAGCACACTGTAATTGCTCACGTTTCTGGTAAAATCCGTATGAACTATATCCGCATTTTACCAGGTGATACAGTGACTGTTGAATTATCACCATACGATTTAACACGTGGGCGTATAACCTATAGAAAATAGTAGGGAGGAATTAATTATGAAAATTAGACCATCAGTAAAGAAAATTTGTGATAAATGTAAAATTATTAAACGTAATGGGAAAGTAATGGTTATCTGTGAAAACCCAAAACATAAACAAAGACAAGGATAATTAATAGGAGGGTATTATGGCACGTATAAAAAACGTTGATTTACCAGATAATAAGAGAATAGAAGTTGCTTTAACTTATATTCATGGTATTGGTAGAAAATTATCAAGACAAATTTTAACAAAGTTAGATATTAACCTTGATACTAAGGCAAAAGATTTAACTGCAGATGAAATTTCTAAGATTCGTAGTGAATTAGATAATTACCTATTAGAAGGTGATTTAAGAAGAGAAGTTTCAATGAATATTAAAACAAAAATGGAAATAGGTTCTTACCAAGGACATAGACATCGTCGTGGATTACCTGTTAGAGGACAATCTACTAGAAGTAATGCTAAGACTCGTAAGGGTAGAGGTAAGACTGTTGCTAATAAGAAGAAGTAGGAAAAAGGAGGGCATAACATGGCTTACAAATCAAGAAAACGTAAGGTAAAAAAGAATATACCTGAAGGACAAGCTCATATATATTCTACATTTAATAATACTATCGTAACTTTAACAGATAAAGATGGTAATGCAGTAGCTTGGGCTTCTGCTGGTACTTCAGGATTTAAAGGAAGTAAGAAAAAAACTCCATTCGCAGCTGGTATGAGTGCTGAAGCAGCTGGAAAAGCAGCATATGATTCAGGAATGAGAAAAGTTGAAGTTTTTGTTAGAGGATTAGGTTCTGGAAGAGAAACTGCAATTAGATCATTACAAACAGCAGGACTTGAAATACTATCTATTACAGATGTAACACCAGTACCACACAATGGTTGTCGTCCACCAAAACGTCCACGTGGATAATTTAATAAAAGGGAGTGAATTTCATATGATAAAATTCGAAAAACCAATATTCAAGGTAGCTGAATATGTAGAAAATAGAAATTATGGAAAATTTGAAATTGAACCTCTAGAAAGAGGTTTCGGTACAACAATTGGAAATGCACTTAGAAGAGTAATGTTATCTTCATTGCCAGGAGATGCTATAACTAGTGTTTATATAGATGGTGTACAACACGAATTCCAAACTATGGATGGTGTTATAGAAGATGTAACAGGAATCATATTAAATTTAAAAAATGTAGTTGTTAAAAATTATAGTAATGAACCTAAAACATTAAAGTTAAATGTTGAAAAAGAGGGTGTTGTTACAGCAGCTGATATTGAAAAAGATGCAGATGTTGAAATAATTAATCCAGAACAAGAAATAGCTACATTAGTTAAAGGTGGAAAATTAAGCATGGAAATGACTGTTAATAGTGGTCGTGGATATGTTAGAGCAGAAGCTAATAAGAAATTATTAGGGGATGTTAAGTTAAATACTATAGCAATGGATTCTAACTTTTCACCAATTGAAAGAGTTAATTATGAAGTAGAAGGTGCTCGTGTTGGACAAGATGATACTTACGATAAATTAACTATGGAAATATGGACAAATGGTTCTATGAAACCTGAAGAAGCAATTGCACTTGCATCAAGAATTATAATAGAACACTTTGATATTTTAACTAAGTTAGATGAAATAGCTGATGAAACTGGTCTTATGAAACAAAACGTTGATGATTCTAAGACTAAAGCATTAGAGTT